>Ga0209728_1000842_pt1 | contig 21659 bp, 28 predicted proteins | sample RifGroD1_FD_183997 | JGI IMG/M metagenome (GOLD analysis project Ga0209728, IMG submission 183997) | Groundwater microbial communities from Rifle, Colorado, USA - Groundwater D1 (SPAdes) (version 2) | ecosystem: Environmental > Aquatic > Deep subsurface > Groundwater | place: Rifle, Colorado... | reverse complement strand
GGTTCGCTTTTTAGCGTTACTTTGTATTTATCTCTAAAATAATTTACCACTTTAGAAATAAACATATCCTTTTTAATATCTCTGGTTTTATTCATCTCATTGACTAAAGACTCGCTGTTATAGAATATATTGTATAGAGAATTTTCGCTCAGATAATTTAGGTAATCGTTTGAGAATTTTATAAATTCATTGTATCCTTTTTCTTGATTCTCACAAAATGTTTGATCATCTAGAGATATTTTAGAATTGTTATTCACCTCTATTTCATCAAATTTACTGAGTATATCATCAACATTTTCCATTATTTTAATTTCCTCCTCTTGTTTAATATCTTCAACTTCTGGCAATGGTTCAGAGACTTCTGTTATAAAGTCCTCACCATTTATAAATGCCTGAAGTTCCTCGGCAATGCTTATGCCTTTGATAGACTTGGCAATCAATTCACCTGCTTTGTCTTTGCTAATTACTAAATCAGTGGTTTTTATTTTAGTACCTAAGTATAGAGCATATAATTGACGTTTAGAGGCTTGAATAAGTTCGTTTGGAACTTCTGGTTGTTCTTGCTCTGTTGGTGATTCACATGGCGTTTTAGAGTCTATGAAGTATATAGAACAATTAATATCCGATATAGTTTTGACTTCTTTAGCCTGCTCAAAATTAAGATTATAACATCCAACTTTATCTACCATGTTGGTAAAGGGAATCTCTTTTTTGTTGAGTTCTGCCTCAATTTCTTCAATAGTTTTATCCCATGTTTTAAAGGGTATATTATAAATATAACCCTCTTCAATATTTTCTTGCTTATATGGATCTTCTGCAATAATTTCTGGTGTTTCGCCGTGTCTTTCTGTAACCAGTTTTATAGATTTTTTAGAGTCTTCAATTATAATTGTGGTTAATTCTTCTTCCCCTACAGAAAACCAAGGCGTATCAATCGGATCAATATAATATGTCGGTCTATTTGACCTTACATCAAGACCAATAATTGTTCTCTCTCCAAGATTAACTCCATTTGAATTTTTCCAGTTGACCTTATCACCAATTTTAAATTTATACTCAATAGTCGTTACCTCTTCTACTTTTGCAGGTTCTTTGTTTGGTTCATTGGTTGACTCTGATATTATTTCTACTTTTGTGTACTTATCTGCTAAAAGTTCTTGATATCGTTTTTCAGTGGCAATTTCCCGTGATTCATAATCATTCCAACCACGGCTTTGCTTTAAGTTCAATTCATATACCTTCACAGAACCAATGATTTCTATTGTCGCATGTTCTTTGTTATGCTGTCTGGCTAAAATGCTTTTTTCGCGACTGCTTATCGTTACCATCAGAGGCCAAAAGGCTGTTGAATATTTTGATTCGCTTTCGATTCCTTTTTTATTGCATTTGGTCAGGCAATAATCCGAACCACTCCAAGAAGGATCACCAAGAGCATGTTTCACTAAAAAGGTTCCATTGTCAGCTTTAAAAAATCCACCTTCAATTTTTACAATGTCACCAGTTTTCATTTTAATACCGCTTTTAGTCATATGTAAAACCCACCTTTCAATTTAACCTTATGTATAGATTATACTTGAATTGTGCTAAATGTCAATATTTTATTTATGGATTCAATAGAATTAACTCAATACCATATATCTAAAAAATGGCATCACTACATTATACCTTATAAATAAAATAAAATCAATAGCAAAACAACAAAAAATAAAAAGGCCAGATATTTTCTATCTAGCCTAAAAATCAATATTTAGTTTACCACCCTGATCATATAAAAGTTTGGTTTTATTTGGTGTTATAACTCTTTTCGTATTTCGTCCCTTTCCAATCGATTCCACAAAGATAATGGCTCATTTGCTCAAGTTTGTTATCATCTTTGATCCAATTAATTGTACTAAAGACGTTGACTTGTTTTCTCAATTTTTCCCATTCTTCTAGTGTTAAGTCTTCTGGTTTATTTGTTTCCCAATCAATAAATATTCCGCTACCATGATAAGTGGCCTCTCCACCTGTCATCATTCTAACCTGTTCACCTGCTGTAAAAATGATACTATCAATCTTTGACATATCAGTTATTTCTGTATTTCTCATATCGAAAGAATACATCATGTAACATGTTTCACCATCTTCATCTTCTTGCTTATCTGCTCCGATAACAAAAGAATTTCCACAATTATTACAAATTACTAAAACCTGTTTTTCATTTTCAATAGCACTATTAATTTTTTCTTGATCAACAAAATGTACTCTTCCACAATTACAGAATCTAACATCATACTTTTTCATAATATACACTCTCCTTTTAATTTTGATAGTCTCGAATCAAGGCGAAGTCCTGTTATTGTTATATCACTTCGCCCTATTTCCATACAATCAAAATTAGAATTTATGCTAACATTTCTGTATAAAGATTTTTTGGAATTTCGATAGCTGAATTTTGTTCTTCAAACTCAAAATTGATTTCTTGATTATTGCTAACTTCAAATTCAGCAGGAATAATTTGACCATCAATTTCAAAACTTTCTAATTTTAATCCATTAGAATTTTTAGATACTGTTAATTTAATCTCATAACCATTCCATGTAGTCCACTCATACTTTTTCATTTTTACATCTTCCTTTCATATTGACATCAAATTCGTGTTTGGCTGGGTTATTCCCTCCAAGTAATTTTAATATCATTTCGTCCGTAATCTAATTTATAAACCCTATTCCATTTTTCAAAGAAAAACACAATACTACTATGAACATCTTTTTCGCTTGAGGGACTAGAAGTATTAATTGCAATACCTTCTTCTACTTCAACTAATGCGATAGCTCTTGCCCCTACATAGTTAATCATTTTTGAAAAATCTTCTTTGACCATATTCACGTTATTAATTACAAAATTTTTCATTTATATACACTTCCTTTTCTTTACTCCGAAACTAGGCAAATAACATTTGTTATTGCTATTATGTTACCTGCCCACTGTCGAGATAAAGAAAGGTTAATCAAAATTTAAACTATGATTTCCTTTCCCTTTTTCGTACCTATACCAATTAAGCATTGTAATAAAATCGCCTGCTGAAATAGATTCTGTGTTCGTTTCTTGATTGCCTTTATTGTCATACTTTGTTATAGATACGCTTCCATCATGTTTAAATTGTGCTAGTTCAACAGTGCTTCCATTGTTTATATCAAAACTTAATTTTTCCATTATAAAATCACTCTCCTTCAATTGTTATAGGTCAACTGTTATAAGTATTTCCACAATTGCCTTCTAAACTCATACTCTTATGATATATATTATATCACTTTTAGTATGAACTTAGAAGGGAATTAAGGCTAATTCCCTAAATAATTATTTTACGATTCGGTATGATCTTTTCCCTTATGGCATAAAAACATGATTTGAAGGGATTAGATTGCAAGTTCGTCTTTTCTGTAGTTTGGCAATGTAAAATTATTAATAAATTTTTCCTTTTGGATATTAATAATTTGTACATTATCATAGTTACAATCGTTTACCAGATAATGATGTAAATTTGTTTCAATGATTTGTAATTCATCTTGAGAAGTCGTAAATTTTGAAGTATTAACAAATGGTTTTCCTTGAACAGTATAAGAAAAGGTTACAAGATATTTAGTATACATTTAATATCACTCCTTTGAATTTTTCCGACTAAGCAAAGGACTTTTTATTTTCCTTTGCTTAATAATAAAACTCTTTAGGAGATTAAGCAACATTGTCAACAATGTTAAGGATTGTCTGAGCGTCTTCTTTGTCTTCATCGCTCAACTCTTCTTGGTCTGGTGTTATATCGTTTTCAAGGTTTTCAGGTTCTTCCGCTACAACTTCAATCTTTTCTACAATTTTAAACTCATTAACAAGTGCTTTTTCCATTTCTTCAACTCTAATTTTTACGCTTCCTGCGGTTGCCGTGTCTGACTCTGTGTATCTTTTATATCTAGCAGGAACATCGAAAAAGAATTTGGCAATGAATGTTGCAAACTGTTCTGCATTCACATCGTTTTGAATTGCTTTCAAAGCTGTGTTATAGATAATTGGAACATGGGCCTTTTTGAGATAGTCTACAACTTTTTGATACTTCTTAAGCTGTTTAGCGTCAAGTTTTGCAATAGCTTCGGATTCTTCCAGTTTTTGAAGTTCAACAGGCAATGAGAATTTTTTGATAAATTTTGCTACTTCGTCGAGGTATTCAGTGACCGTTTCAGCTTGTGCCATTACATCCTCAGTTATCATTTTTGAATCCTCGGAAAATTCCTGAAGGGATTTGCCGGATAAGTCGAATTTGCTTGTCATAACCATTAGCACTTGCTGCATTGCTTCGAATTTCACTTCACGATTAGGGGAAATGTTAACATGTTTTGTCCATAGGTCTGTTGCAAGCTGCCTATATATAAACTCTCTAACACTACAACCTATTCTGACTTTATTGACTTCGGCATTACTTAGTTTTTTGCCTCCCTGGAGCTTGATAAATTGAAGCTCGCGCTCAGTTTGTGTCATGTCCTTGAAGTAAACCATTTGTATTTTACAGTTTTTAAATACTTGTTTGGCCCTTTCAGGTATTTCTGACCATTTCTTACCTGCCACTATGTAAGTTTCGATCGTATCGTCTTCATTTTCAATGATTATAGGCCGAATGTTATACCCTAGCTTTATTTCATCATTTAAGAATTTTTCAAGGGTTGTGGAACGTTGCTTGCCATCTAGCAAGTCTATAACCTTTTCTTGTTTTCCTTTGACTTCGACTTCCACCTCAGTTTCCGCACCAATTAAGGGAGGAATATAAGTTGTTAGAACTTGAAAAACAGAGTCAATTAATTCAGTTTGCTCTTTTGTCCCCCAGACGTAAGACCTTTGCATTTCAGCGTCACGATTGATTTGGCCAGATTTGAGTTGATTGACAAGACCAACAATTCCGAAAGTTTTGGTTAACATTTCTTTTGCCATTTTTACCACTCCTTAATAATTGATTCCCAACTATACGCAAGCTTTTGTTATAGTGTTTCAGCTTGCGTACACTTACAATCAACTTTAAGATAGTGAGTTAATAATCTTACCTTGGATTCGTTTGGCGTTTTCCATGTAATTTTCATCGCTAGGATCTAACTGGTTTTGCGCTTGCCTGTATGCCCTGGAAGCATCTTCTCCTTGCAGTTTATCCCCGACTTGCTCATAGTAGCTTGATGTTTTGTTTTCCATTTTAAAAACACTCTCCTTTTTTAAAAGGACTTTAATGCCCTTTCTAAATTATACCATATTTTGTTATGATATAATTTAGAAAAAGACACTTTATAATAATTTAAAATGTCTTTTTGATAGGGTTGGTTAATTTTCACTTTGCCTAATATCATCCGCAATTTTACACAGCAAGTCTATTCTGCATTTTTTACACAATGTGACTACATAATTAGCTCCAATTTGGATGTCTTTTACATTCTCTTCGCTGGAACACGAAAGACAACCGGAGTGTTTTGGAGATTTTCCAATATTAATCATAATATTACCACCTTTCTTAATTCGACATTAGATAGTTACTATAATACTACCCAATGCCCAACTAAGAATTTTCAATCCCTCCAGCCTAAAGTTTATACAATTTAACATTAAATTACAACAGCCTGCATTTTAATTTTGTTATGCAAGTTTAAATGAATTGTTATGATTAAATTGTAATAATGGATAAACCAAAGGGATTTAGTAGAATGTTTTAGGTTGACTCTCTTCAGGGATATGCTTTTGTTAATGCCTACCATTTAATTTTTAGTTAAGAATGTTTTTCAACTTGAAAAGATAATTTTTTAAACTGTGTAAATCAGAAAATTGTATTTTCTTTTCTAAAGCATATTTTGAAATTTTCATAAAAGTATAGGCTGAAATTTCAAAATTGCAAAAACAAATTTGATCAAATTGACTATAATTTTCTTCGCTCCTGATTATTTCATCGTTGGTATTAAAAACCTTTAATTGAGGAAAATTATTCACAATTTCCTCGAAATGATTTTTTACTATATAATCAGAAGAAATTAAAGCTATCATAATTTTATCATACTCCTTTGAGTAGGCACTAACAGGAGCATATCCCTTAGAGATTTTTTATCTTTTCCTCTATCCTTTATAAAGTCTAACATATTTTGTATTCCGTGTATCTTTATTTTCTTTTGGCCGTCTTAGATCATCATTCGACTAAGGGACGCTGTTAAGAAAATTTTGATATAGAGGGAATATCCCATATGCTAGAATTTAGAAGGGATAGAGAATTAGATAATATAAAAGAGAGGTTTGATATGGTCAAGCAACAAACAGGTTGTATAGGCTCTTCACATCTACATTGCCTTTATTTGTCTACGATTATTTCCAGATCCTTGATACACCCTTATAGAGCATACTTCGCCAGATTTTACCCGAAAATAATTCGTGCTATCATCCCAATATTTAATTTTCAAAGAGCGATCCTTCTTAAGCATTCCTTGACTAGAGGTGCTTTCCTTCAGGATGCCTTGGGCTTCGAAGGACTTATTTCTTTACTAAGAGTCTGATTACCTCCTTTTGGCCTATTTTTCGTAGGCACTATGTATTTTGTTCTTGAGTTAATTTTAATAGCTAGAGTTCATTTTGTCAAGTATAAATTTTATTTTACACTTTATAGTTGATTGACTAGAAAACTGAGGTAAGAGGCTTTATGTCTGCTCTTGTTTGTGTGCTTCTCTATGTACCTTATTTTAAAGCATTAGGAATTATATAGCGAATTCCATTTTAGCCCGTTTTAACCCTTTTACAGTGGATTATATGGCATTATCTATAGATATCTATTGTTTACGTGGAAATGCTATTAATTTTAATATTATTTATGGATTTGCATGGATCTATAGCCGGATTAACTGTATTTTGATTCTGAGACGTTTAAATACGCTCTATGTAAGATTAAAGGTTAACGCAATCTGATGGCAAGAAGGTGTGTTTTTGTGGGTGTGTTTTTAGTTTGGGAGGGATTGAAAAGGGAAAATGAGTTGATCCGGCTGAATGAATATAGAAAAAGACTAGAATTTTATTTCTAGTCTTTAGAGGTTACCCTGCGTTCTTCTCTTTATTCTTTCTTTCCTTTTCAGCTTCTTTAATTACTTTTTCTACGTGTTTATACCAGTCTAACTCTTTTTTCAATTTGTCTTTTAACTCCTTAGCTTTTTTAGCATCGGACAATAAACTGGAATGATGTCTAGATATTGAATTCTCACAAAGGCCAAACGCATATGTACCATTTATTACAGCTACTTTTCCTTTCCTCCTGGTGGCCTCTCCGTTTGTTTCCCGATTATATTCTGCTGCTTCTGACCTTTTACTTTTTGATTTCGCGGTTAGCTCTTTAACCATAAACTTGATAAATTCTATGTATTCCTTTTCCGTGGATGGTTCAACGTCTGTATCTTCTGATAGATCCCTATAATAAGATGTATCACAAATAGTAATACTTGCGCCATAGCCATCGTATATGCTTTGAATTTTACCAACGCCAATATTTTGGATTTTTACAAAGTCAAACATTTTCATAGTTTTATAACCTCCAATATTTTATTTCTTAGTCCATAGTGACATAATATCATAGCAAATATACAAACGTCAAATAGTAATTATATTATGTTTTAAGGCCCATAATGGTACTTTTAAGGCGTTGGAATATGTTTGAGGTAAAACTTATAGTAAGACAAAGAAAAAGAGCGTTTCCGCTCTAAAATTCGTCTATTCCATTTTCCTGCAATGTCTCGAAAATCTGTTGCAATCTGTAAAACATAATTTTCTCATTATCTGTTTTCATGTCCTCTTCTTTTACTGTTTTATTAATAAATTCTAAAAAGTTCGGCTCCAGTTCATGCCATAATTTTTGTTTAAAATTGTTTACTGCGTATTGCTCATTTGTCAATTTATCCATTTTAAAATCACTCCTTTTTATTTAAGAGAAAAACTAGAGTTTTTATTCTCTAGTTAAATAAACTTTGGTATGCTTCTTTGAGTGTATCAAATGTTTGAATATCCTTTTTGCGTAAGTTGTAATCATATGTAATAAATTTACTTTGATATGGAGTAACATAAGAGATATTGTGATCCGAGTCTCTAACCTCTTCTGATGCCATCCATAGTACGTTGAAAGATTCATAACCCAATTTTTTAGCCCATTTTTCGGACTTTTCGGTGTAAGTCATTCGCGCCAACTCCTTATTAAGTTGTGTAACTATCTATAATTATACGCTCATTTTGTGATATGTCAATATATTATTTTACTATTTTTAACCAATAAAAATGGATTTTCAAAGGGTATATCTTAACCTTGGCCAGGATATATCAAATATGAGATTCTAACCTCTTACAAGGCCAATTGTGTGGTTCTGATATGATTATATTTTATTTATAGAGATAAGAAAAGACTAGGTTTTAATCCCTAGCCTTTCAAAACTTATTAAATTAGTTTACATCTTGTTAATACAGTCTGTTTTGCTCCTGCATATTCTGCATGATCTTTTATTGTGCCTTTTACCTTCACATTATCGCCATTATCGAGTTCTAAGAATTTTGCTGTATTCCATTTGTATATATTCCCTTCAGCATCTTCAAAGAGGTATATATACTGAGTAGTTTCATTATAACCATTGTAGCTAGTTTCATAACTTACTCGTTTTTTTAGTGTCAATTCTTTTTCCAGTTTATCGCCAGTGCTCCCGACATAGCCGGAATCTTTCTTACCTTCCTGCTCCTTGATTCTCTTTTCATCTTTTTCGATTTCCTTTTGATATGATACATAAGCATATGCTACAATTCCATTTATTTTGGTGTACTCGTTGGATAGGTATACTTTGATATTATTTTGGAATGTTTCATAATCCTTAAATTCTCTGCTTTTAAAGTAGGTTATAACTTCATTTGCCATTGCTTCATACTTTTCATTTTTGCCACATTTTTTTGTTAGATCCCAAGCTCCGTTTTTAGTTTCTTCCTTTTTGTATCCTTCTGAGTTAATCAAGTTTAGGCAATTGGTGAGATAGTCAATTGTTTTGAGATATTTGGATTGTTTACCTAAGTTATCATAATCCATTGCAGGCTCTTCAATGCAAATATCGTGTATATCTTGATAATTGCCTATGATGCTCAGTCCGTCAATTCCTGTATATTCTTTTATGCAAGTACTGCCGACTTGGATTATTTGATTCTCTGCATTGATCATTAATACTGTTTTGTTGCGCTTGCGGTCACTGTTGCAATGCTGGCAATGACTTTTTACCGTTCGATATTCAACAGGGATTGAAGCATTTTCCTTGATAACATGAATAATATTTTCGTTTGTATCCTCCACTGCATTATGCTCGATTACTGCCAGAACTTCGAATTCGCCTAATTTTAGTGATTCCATTTCGAAAGTGTAGGAAGTAACATCTACTACAACGGTTCCGCAATCTTTAGGACTGAATTGCCAAGATGGAATGTTGTCGCGGTTCACATAATCAATTACTCTGACTTCCTCGACTGATTCGCCTAATTTCTCGAAAGACCATTTCAGATTGTTTTTGTCGAGTTTTTTGGTTATACGCTTAATTTTCTTTTCGAGGTCTTGAAAGTCTGAAGTAAAGCATTTGTAAACTTTCATTAAAAACAACTCCTTTTAATATGTATCTGATATTTATATTATAACACAGAATCAAGTAAAATAGTCATGTTGTAACAAAATTATTTTTGCTTTTACTGGGCTTTAAAGGGTTATGTTTTGCTAGTGGTGCAATTATGTGTATAAACAATATAAAGCCCTTAGAGTGCCATTTGTGAAGTTCTAAGAGCATAATAAAAGCATAGGAAATATAGTTTTTAAGGCAAAAGAAAAAGACTATTTCTAGTCTTTATAATCAAAACCTGATTCATGCCAATTATCAAACCATCCAAATTTACGCCAACAAAATATTTTAAACCGTCTAACAATTTCTTTAAACATAATAATAAACCTCCTTTTACTCTTCTTTAAAATAAACAAGTTCCTGCCTCTTCTGCTTATATTTTCTTGCATGGTCATTAGCATCTTCAGAATTTCCTAATTCCTTATTTTCTCTTATTTCTATGTCTAGAGATAAGATGCTATTATTATATTTTTCCAGTGCTTTAATTAACAAGTCTTTAGTCTCAGAAATTGCTTGTTTAACTCGTTTAGTTCTTTCTTCAGTTAACATTTGTCATTCCTCCAATAATTTATATTTGATATGTAATTAATCACTAGTATAATGGATAGATAGCGCAATGTCAATGTAATATTATATTATGTTTTAAGGCCCAGGAATGAGGGTATAAACGGTTTGATATAGAATAGAGGGAAATTGTAGCAGGGAAAGAAAAAAGAAGCTGTAAAGCTCCTTTAATTGATCTTATACATTTATTAATTCTCTATTTAAGTTCATGGTGTTTCCAGGTAGCACACTAGATTCATAATAAGTTTGACCGCATTTGTAAAATTCAACTTTAGGATTTTCAATCCAGTCAAGCCATTTCTTTGCTGAAGAATATTCCAATTGACTTAAGACATATTTTCTAGCCTGTTTCAGTGCTTCTGCCTCAGTTTTCCCAGCAAATGTTTTCTCGAATTTATCTCCTATATCAAGTCTATATACAGTACCTTCAGGCCAATCTTTTTGAGTATAATAATGTCCCATACCTTCATGATAACATACTTTTTTATATTTGAGGGAATCTAATGTTTCTACTAATTCGACTGGATTAATATGCTCTAAGGAGTGTTTCCCTGATTTTTCAAGGATTTGCACAATTGCTTTACAGATTGCTAAACTATAGCATTCGTTACCATAAGTGTTAATTTGAGTGCTATAACCCCATGTTGTATCAGTGCTTTTTGTTTCTGCTCCTATGGAGATTTGCTCGCGAGAATAACCATCTTTTGACAAATCAGGAAGGATAGTGATGGATAAGTATTCTTTACCGCCAGTGCTTGAGCGTTTAGTTGAGTATGCTTTCATTTTGATTAACTCCTTTTCAATTTTATTTATGTATAATGGATTAATAAGAGTATAGCAAAAAGAGAACTATATTGCAAGTTCTCTTTTGACTATTTTATTTTTAAAGTTAATTCTTCTAGCAATCCAAGATCAATTATTTTATCATCGGTGATAATTTGTGGTGTATTATTGGAATCTACTGAGCATTCAAACCATTTGTTTGTAACATTGTCTGCTGTGAGGACTGTGAAGGTATCGCCATTTTCATTTTGGATAGTTGTATGATAGCAAGATTCTGAAGGATTATAGGTGGATTGTGTGGCGAGTGCTATCTATCATTGTGTAGGATGTATCGGAGCCAGGAATTGTTGAGGGATTTGCTGAAGTTGTAAGGATGGAAGATGTTAGGAGAGTGAGAGAAAGGGTTAGGATAGATATTAGTTTTTTCATGAGAGTGTACCTTCTTTCTTTTTTATGTATTTGATTAATGATTTATTACTTATAATATAGCATGGAATTGTATTCATTGTAAAGATTTTATTTTATAATTTTAATAGCAAAAAGAAAAAGATTTTAAAAGATGATCCTAGACATGAGCTTGCGAATGGCTAGTAAGGGAATATTTTTGGCACAAAAATGTTACCGCATTCGTTCTTTAATCACTGTATTTAGAGAAATTAGATATTAGTTGACACTTTTAAAAAGACAAATAGAGAAAAGAAAAGTTGGCACTTTAAGAATACTATTATAAAGCACAATATCATTTGCTATGGCTCTATATTAAGTATGTGATTCTTAAAGTGCCAATTAATTTTAAACTATCAAATTCTTAAAATATATTCAATTAATTCCAATTGTATATCAATATAATCTGGATTGTGTTTAAATCCTTTGAACTGCATTTCTGTATATTTGCCGAATGCTGGCTTTTCATTAAGCAAGAAATCCATTAATCCTTCTTCGTACTCCTTCTCATTTTTATAAAAAGTGTCTCTAGTATTTATGGTCATTGTTTCAATTACTTTATCATTAAGATCCTTTTTATGTTGTTGTAATTCCATTTTACTAAGTTCATATAATATATTATTCTTTTCAAATAATAATTCTATTTGTTTATAAGCATAATCTATGTCATATTCCTTTAATTTTTTATTTACCCTTCTATAAAATTCTTCTGTTTTAAATTTAAACATAACCTGCATAACTGAATTAAGTTTCATATCTTGCAATACTTTATATTTAATATCAGTAATTAAAACTTTTTCTAAATCTGTTGCTTTTAGATGATGTTCTATTCCATCTTCATCTATTCTAACAACCATGTATAATTCATTATAATCTAATAAGCATCTATTCTCCAAACTATTCAAGGAATCGAAAAGAATTCTAGTAAATCTATCATTAACCCTAAGATATAAATGATTAATATTAAACTTTGTAAATCTACTATCTTTTTTAGGTAATAGTTTTAATACTAATGCTTTATCTAAATACATATGATTGACCATTCCAAGAGATTCAAATAGATTATTCTTAGTAATTGTATACTTATGTCCTTCTGTTTTAGATAGCGTATGTAATATTTGAGCTTGAATATGTTCAACATATTTTGAATTATTTCCTTCTGATCTTAAATCTATTTTGGGTAGTGGCTCCGCGAATATCTCTGTAATAGTTATCTTTTGACCTTGTTTAGTGAATGTACAATATCTGGATAAGTCTTCTAATTGTAATATTTTGCTTTTACCATTTCTTATTGGCATATCCAAAAATAAGCATAGTTCTTTATAGTTTTTGAAGGTCATTCCTTCAGATAGTTTAGATATTTTCATTTTGTTTTGCTCCTTTTTATTTTTATTTATTTGTAATGGCCGAATGATAATAAATACAATAAACATACTTACGTGCTATCAGTGCTATGTATTTGTACAATTTGTATCATTAATATGGTTCGCTCAACTCCTTTCTTTTTGTTTGTAATTACTATAATTAGTGTATCAAGATATTTTATTATATCTCGACTTCTAAGTATACCATGATGTAATATGATATGTCAAACTTTATTTTAGGGTTTGTTTTGTGTGATTGTGAGTGAGTGCAGCAGGAACAGGAATAAGTAAGATTGATATGTGTTGTGATATGCGCTCAGTGGTGCTAGGATTGATTGTGAGAGGGTTTATGGTGTGAAGTATAGGATTGGGTAAAGAAAAAAGAACCCTTTCGGATTCTTTAAATTAATGTTAATAAGTAATTTTTTATTAATTCTCTATGGTCACTGTTGAAATCTCCCATGTTTCGACTTATTTCATACTCCCATTCGGAAACATTTATTTCAATGTTTTTTGCTATATACATACCTACAAATGCTTTACATAAATCTTTTTCCCATTTTTTTAATTTCATTCTTAACACTCTCCATTCAATTTTTATCTTATGAGTAGTATATTCGTGATCGATGCATGATATTCCTTTATTTTATTTTTATATTTAATAGATTTTATTATTGTTTATATTGATAGTGGTATATTTATTTGCTTATGATAAGAGCATTAAGATAAAATTATGTTTATAATTATTATAATCAATTATTGTGCCAAGTGTAAAAATGATATAGATTTAGATGCAAAGCAAGAAATAATGTTTTGCATTGAGACGCGCTACAAGGCACTTCTAAGGCGTTTGGATATTTAGGGTTATATTAGTATTCAAAACATTATTTTAGGGTTTATACTAAAATTTTTCTACACGGTATCGGGGGTGTCGTGATTTGTGGTGTTTTGGCATTGTATTTGATTAGAGATATTTTAATTTATTTGGGTTTAGTTGAGTAAAGTGTAGTAAGATGATAGGAATTGTGGGTATTTATGAAAGGTTATGTATTATAGTTATTTTGGTTATGTGTTGTATTGAATTAGCAACTTTAGTATTAATAGTTTGTTGTCAGTAAATTTGTAAAAGGTTAAAAATGGATAAATAAAAAGGAACTATTTCTAGTCCCTTAGATTTGTATATTAGTGACTTAATATCATGACATATAGACAAGAGTCACATTGTCCCGTTCGGCAAAGAATTGTAAAGCTATAGGACAATCTGAGCATAGCATTGTATTGCACTCTTTAGGATGTCTGCAACATGCCCCATTAACTCCACATATGTCTGGAATTTGTTTTTCTTTGTGATGGATAATTCGCAATCCGGTTAACTTCTCTGCTATCAATTCTTTGAGATAACCTTTAGCATATTCATCTTTGCTAAAGATTTGGGTATCAATTTTCCATGCCCATAGTGATCCGTTATGTTCAGGATCTTTGATGATATCAATTCGTTTTCCATTGCTTAAGGGAATATGGAAGGTATTTTCAAAAGTCTGTTTGACAGGAATACCGAGAATGTCTGTGTTTGTTTCTTCTTCTTCAATCCAGATATTAACGCTCGTTCCGTCTGCTTTATTAACTTCAAGTCTAGATCCTAAGTCACAGATAAATTCTTGGCTACCATTTGTTGATACATAAATGTCATATCCTGCACGTTGACTTCTGAGACCATCTTGGAGGTAATCTCCACTAATGATACTATCTGCGATGCTCCAAGCTTCTTTGATGTTTGTTGCTTTCATTAAGAACACTTCCTTTTGTTTTATTTGATGATTTATTATACCACAAAAACTAGTGTTGTGCCTATTTTTAAAAATTTATTTTATTATTTTTGTTTCATTGTATAGGATTAAAATTAGGATAAGTAGGCAAAGGGAATGTATGAAGGATTAGAGGCTTCAGAATGGTCTGTATTGAGTCAGAATGTAATTGGTAGGGTAATATAATAGTATAGGGTTGATGGATAGAAGGAATAACTGGAATGGTATATAACATTGTGATGTAGAACATTAAAAGGATAATTTTCAATTGTTCCATATGGAACATTATATTTGTATTTATGGAACAATACCTTTTAGTCTGATTTATGTTGTTGTGATTGTATTACAGGGCATTCGTCCATAATATCCGCATTAAATTATTATATAGAGATTTTACGGTTAAAATTGTAGTATATAATTGTTCATTAGTATACTTTATATGGTTGGTATCTTTTTTATACTAGATATACATTTGTATACTGTAAAGTGTTCACCAGTTTCGGCCATGTTATGCAAATCGACTATAAATGAATGATCATTCATTTTAGAATTATAACAACAGCAAATAACATCAAAGGCCCAACATTTTACTCATTCATCATATTTTATCCCAATCAAATCAATTCGACAAATCATTCCCAGCTGCAGCCGATACAACGCCAGGACATTATCCTCTTTCAATTTTCATCCACAAAAACAGCCCTTCTAACCTCTCCAAACATCCCTGCCCATACAATTGCACCCTCATTTTTCACCCAATGTGACACAATCCCATTGTGTCACATTCAGATATTAGTAACAATCGGCCTATAGTAAGGGTTCTAGCGTTTGCATCATATCCGGCCCATACTATTTTCAGTTTGTCATAGTCTTATCCTATACCAAAAACCTGTGCTAACATTCACTTTCAAAAACCATGCCAACTTTAGCATAGGTGGGGCATGGATTACAAATTATGTTTCGACATGGTTCGACATTATGTGCAGAGTACATGTAATTCCATCGAAATTTTAGAAATCGATTTCGAGACAAAATTTGTAAACCACTCCCCAAAATCCCCTTCGTTTTCACATCGCAAAAACATAATCAACATAACAATTTCCATCCATATTCTCATTCATAAAAACTAACAAAAGTCAAATAAATTTTACTATAAATTAATCAAAAACCATAAATTTTTCTCTAAATATTATTAATAATCCTAATCCCTAAATCTCCCTTAAATCCTACTCTAACAACAATTCTCTGGCACATCCAATCCATAAAATATCATCCTATAATCTATAAAATCAAATCCAATTTCCTATCTAATAATAAATTAATATAAATCCTATCGAACAAAATTATCTTATCTAAATTCATAATCATGTATAAAGAATCAATCACTAAAATCTCATCATAATCTAACAAACTAAATACCTATAAACCCTTGATCCTACAGCAATTATACCATCTCATAATTATTCCTTCTATATAAGGGGGCGTACTTTAACAACTTAAACCGAATCAATTATCTCCCATATACGACCATCTAAAAATTGGTGAAAATATTTTTGACAATTCATATCAAATCTATTCATAAAAATTTACCAGACCACTCAAATCTAATAATCCTTACATCCCTACTCTCACAATCATTACAGCAAATCACTCGGATGAGATGCACTATACTATATACACTTCATCCGTACAAATCTCTACAACTCTACTCTAACAATGCATTCAAGGATTATAAAAATAATTCCTCTGGTAAAAATTTTTATTCTTATAATATCTTCATGTTTTTTTAAATATTAAAATAAAATATTTGACATATATAATAAAGAATGCTACAATTATCACAGGTACAAATATGTACAAAATTATTAATAAAGAAAGGAGCAACAAAAACATATGAATAAATCTAAACAAAATAATCTTAACCAATTCTCTAACTATAAATCACAACTAAAATCAATATCCAACATATCCAATGTCTATTCCATTGCTCAAGACTTAAGCCAAATCCTAAACAATATATTCTGTACATATTCATTTCCAAAAGGAAAAACTAAATGGAGAGAAATTAGTTCAACAATTCCTAACCCATTCAGACAGAATATATCAATAGAAATATATCATGTAGAATCTGGTCATGGAATTGATCAAGCAAGATCATCAGCAAAGAGTGAGATGGAAAAGTATATTGAGTATTTACATCAGTAACCCAAAAATAAATAATTAATAATATCAAGAAAGGAGTAACCAACTAATGAAATTCCACAAAGCAATAATTCAAAAAGGTATCTACGGTGAATTATCAAAAATAAAAGAAGAATTAGATGAAGCATTTGATGCAGAGTCTCAAAACCAAGACTTAATGCTTCTAATAGAACTATCAGATATTATTGGTGCAGTAGAGGGAGTATCTAAGAAATATGGTTTTACTATTGAACAACTTATTAAATTTGCAAAACTTAGAAGTAAAGTAGCAATAGAAGAGGAAGGTGAATAATTTGAATTATAAAGACTTTATTATGATATTATCATCCTATAAATGCAATAAAAATTGCCCGTATTGCATAGCTAAAATAGAAAAACTACCAGAAGTCAATGAGGATTTAATACAGTTTAAAAGTCAAATTGATAAATTAATTAAAAACGAAGCAAGATTCAAATACTTTGTATTAAGTGGCAATGGTGAACCATCCTACTATACATATGAATTCTTAGAACAAATTGTATCTATAGTAACTAATTCAGGAATATTTGAAGATTACAGAATTCAAACATCAGGAAGATTATTTCACAATGATAAACTATTTTACTTATTTAAGGATTGGCTTATAGAAATTACAAGAGTAAGTGAATATTATGATGTTGACAGTTCTGTATTACATTATAAAAATGATTATACTTTAACTCAGAATTTTCATAATGCAAGAATTAGATTAAATTACATACTTCTTAAAAAATTATCTTCAAATATGAATCGTGACATTAAGAAATATTTAATTCAATATAGAAATATTGAAACTATTGCCTTAAAAATATTAGATACTCAAGAAAATAAAGACAATGATTACACCAAATGGATATCTGAAAATGGATTAACTTATAATGATGTTGATACAATTAGATTTGTTTTAGATAATCACTTTAAATACTTGAATTATGAATTTAATAATCATATTTGGGATCATAATGGAAAACAAATTTCGTTATTTAGCAATGCAGAATATAACAAAGACAAAACTATTCATAACTTAGTATGGTATGGTGATAAACTAATTTACTAAAAGAAAGGAAGAATATAAAATGAAATATAAAGTAGAAAATGGCATATATAATCTAGATTTTGAATTATCTCTATTAGAGAAGAAAATCTTCATAGAATTTGAAAATATGTTAGATAGTAAGGGGTTTAGATATTTATCTATCCCAAGTTTAACAAGATGGAATAGTTTTGAAAGACAAGGTATAGAAGATATTGTTAAATCTCTTTCAGTAGATCATATACATAATTTATCTGGTTCGGCAGAGCAAGGTATTTTACAATATTATTCAGATTATATGGTTGAACCACAACTTATTTATTCTAAGAATCAATGTTTTAGACATGAAGATTATGCGTATGAAGGATTAAAAAGATGCAAGGAATTTATTAAACTTGAACAATTTTGTTTTTGTGATAGTTATGATTGGAAAGAAAAATTTGATTTATTGCTTACTAATGCAACATCATTCTTGGATAAACATAATATTGAGTATAGAGTCGTAGATGTTAGTAAATTAGATTCTGGATATCATGTAAAGAAATATGATATCGAGGTAAAAACAAAACAATATGGTTGGTTAGAAACTCATAGTTGTACATATTTTGGAGAAGAGCAGAGTAAAAGATTTGGGATAAAAGGTGCTACACATACTATATCAAATACTGGTATTGCTTCACCTAGAATTTTAATACCTTTTATTGAGATGATGTAGAGTTATTAAATATGTTTTTAATTTTTATTAAATATATAAATAAAATACTTGCAATTAATATTGTAGTATGGTATAATTATCTTAGGGATAAATATGAAATAAATTAAGAAAGGAGAAAATTGTATTGATGATTCTATTACATATACAAATTAATATTATTGCTACTGGTTTTACATAAGTATAAAAATAAAATATATTTTGCGTAGCATAAATATTAATTGAGATGAACTTGTGAAGAACAATTAATATTTTCGTTCTCTTGTAATATCCAATTAAATCAAATTATAAATATCAAATAAATTGGAGGACTTTGAAATGAGCGATCAAAATAATAACCAGTTTATCTATATCTATAATCTTACACAGGCAGAATTCTATTTTAATAAAGGTATTGCTCCAGCAAGGGTAGGATTAAGTAGTCAGAAAAATGTATTTGTACAATTCTTTAGAAATAATGAATTGAAAATTGCATTTGATGAATGGTGTACAAGAAAATAGTATAGATTGAATGTGAACGTGAAAGGAATAAACATGAGAGAAATTAATTTAATCAAGGATTTAGATTATAATTACAAATATAAAATATTAAATGAGGAAAATAATAAACTTTTACTCGATGGAGATAATAGACTAAATGAAGTAATAAAATTATCTAAAGAAGTTTACAAGGCAAATGAAATAGTAACTATTACTCCAGAATTAGAATCTATAGCCACTAATATAACAAATAACTTTATCAATACATTTGAATCAAGAGGAGGATTGACTACTGAACAAATTAATTTTGCTAACGAAACATCTAAAATTATCTTTGGTGAATTAATAGAAGACATAATCACAGTGATTCCAGCTCCATGCGGATTTGGGAAAAGCAGTATTACATCAGAAATATTACAAAAGATAATATCTCTTCATATTAACAAAGAATCTACTGATGGAATAATAATTGTGACTGATAGATTAGAAAGTCTGAGAAATACAGTAGAATATTTAAATCAAATAAATTTAAGTGGATACACATACATATTAGAAGGTTGGAATCAAGATATTTGCATTAATAAAAAGATTAAACAATCTGATGCAAAAGTTTGTACTCCTAATAATTGTAATTTCTTTTCTAAATGTAAAATCAGTAAACAGCAGAAAGAACAAGAAAAATTCCCTATATTATTAATCACTAATGCTAGATTAAGAGAATGTGCTGATAGTATTAATAAATATAAGGATTGGGAGAATGGTACTAGAATGATATTACTTATTGATGAGCGTCCAGATGTATTAGATGTTGTAAAAGTAAGTAAGGAGTTATTGAACAAAATATCTACAACATTAAGTAAATTGAGTTATGATACTACAGAGGATAAAACAAACTTAGAGAATAAGTTCAAAGAAATATCTGACACAATAAATACTAAAATGCAAAGATTAAGAGGAAGTGAACATAAAAGATTTATAGTATCCAATATTAATAATGACATGATTTGTAAAAATGATTTAGAATTTATGACTTTGTGGGATAAATATATGAGATTTGAGAATAAAAGAGAACTTGAACATATACATACAATATTAACATTAGGTGGTTTCTATGTCTATCAAAAGAATATAGAATTTATATGTACAATAGGTAGTAGGGACTTAAAAGAATTATACTGTGATAAATTTAAAACAATAATATTTGATGGTACTGCATTATATGATCCTCAATATTTAGGAATGTATAAGAAAGGAAGTATAAAGTATCTAGACATAGAAAATACAAGATCATATGATAATCTTACAATAAATGTTTATAGTAAGCATAAATTAACTCAGACAACATTTAGAGAAAAGAATCATTTAGTTAATGCTTGTGCATCATTTATTAATAATAAGATGAGAATTGGATTTACTAAGAAAACTTATGTAGTAACATATCAAAGAGTAGCAAGTGATTTATACAGATTATTAAAACATTTAGATTATATACCTACTCCTAATGATTTTGAAGTATATTATCATGCCAGTACAAAAGGTAAAAATAATATGCAAGAATGTGTTGCTATGTTTATGTTAGGTTGGCACACTATGCCAGATTTTGAATATGTCATCCAATGGTTATCTATATATGTTAATTGGGAGTTAATAATAAGTAAATGTTCCAATTTAGAAAAAGCATTAAGTATGAGTGAACAATTAGAAATTAAGGATAGAAGTATAGCAGAATATAATGGTGATGACTATGGTACAAATTATAAGAATTGGGAATTTGGATACGAGAATCTTAATCAATATAAATACTTTGCAATGGTAACAGATTTTTATCAAGAAATTCATAGAACAAAATTAAGAAAATATAGTTGCAATGATAAAATTGTTTGCCATGTATTTGCAATTAAGAATATTATATTAAAGATGATAGATCAACTGTTTCCTAGAAAGGGAGAATTAATTAATATTGTAGATGATGAGTTGGTAGAGTTTAAGGAGAGTAAAGCAGATGGAAGAAAGAATAAAGTTAAAGGCTATGATGAATTTATGAAATGGTATGAAGAATGGGATGGGAGTATAATAAAAGCAGGAGAAATCAAAGTTATTTGTGATACAAATGATGATCAATTTAAGACATTAAAGAGAAACAATATAATTAAAGAAAAATTATCAACATTAATTGTTCCTAAAAGGGGTTATTACACAAAGTAAATTATCTTGGGGTGACATTCCCTATTAAATAATATAGGAGATTCAACACCAAAAAATTAAAAGGAGAAAAACAATGAGATATAGTTCATATATATTAATAGTAATCAGAACGAAACGAGAGCGGGAACGTGCGGTCATTCGCTACGCTACTTCCCTTACTAAACATTCACTATCGTTCATGTTTAGGATATATTATTTGATTAAATTTTTTATATAATAAATAAAATAAAATGATTTTGAAGGAGAAATAAAATAATGGCATATGAATTAAGACCATATCAATTAGAAAGTGTTGAAGCAGTAAAAAATCTACAACCAAATTTTAATGGTATATTATCTTTGAGTACAGGTACAGGTAAGACAGTAATAATGGCATCAATTGCAAA
>Ga0209728_1000841_pt1 | contig 21716 bp, 25 predicted proteins | sample RifGroD1_FD_183997 | JGI IMG/M metagenome (GOLD analysis project Ga0209728, IMG submission 183997) | Groundwater microbial communities from Rifle, Colorado, USA - Groundwater D1 (SPAdes) (version 2) | ecosystem: Environmental > Aquatic > Deep subsurface > Groundwater | place: Rifle, Colorado... | reverse complement strand
GATGTTAACGGTTTTGTTCATTATACTGTTTATTCTGACCCCTCAGACGGAGTAACCCCCTCAACCATCAACGTAGACTACGCTTCACTAGACCTGAAATTTCAGGATAAAATCGTGAATTCATTTAGTTTAGCAACAGGTCAAACCGTTGATGTGAGAGATGATTTTGCAGGGAAGATTAGTGGGAGTGTCGTTGAGAATCCTAATAAGGGCTACTATGGTTTTAGTATTGGTAGTTTAAAAACTCCAACTAGTTTTACTCTTGAAAATACTGATGGCACAGGTAATTTATCGTATACTGTAATTTCCACCCTTGATGGTACTTTAAAGAATATATCTAGTAGTACAAATGGTGAATACTCCCAACAACTCTTCTCCTTCAACCTAATCCGCATAGTAGAAGATAAGATGGGTACAATTCCTGCAATTGATAAGAAAGCATGGCTTATCGAAAACACAACTATAAAATCAAATTGGTACGGATATGGAAGTTCTCCGACTGGTAATAACGCCAAATTCAGTGTTTTCAACGTTGTCGCTAATTTATGGGGTGGGACTACAAATCATACTGGTGGATCCGTTCAAAATCTTAGCATCTTAACTACATCAGCAAATATATCAAATTATATCACCGCAGACGGCTTCGTCCACTTCCTCGCATATGCAGACCCATCAGACGGAGTAACAGCATCCACCATCTACACGGACTACTGCAACATTGAATTAACCTTCAAAAAACCAACAGGATATGATGTTTTATCTTCTAGCAATCCTAGAAGAGATGCTGGATTAAGTTCAATTTTATTTGTAAGGAAGGAGACTAAGGAAGTTCAGTCCTTGTTCCCTTATTCGAATGAGTTTATGTTGACTACGTATAGTGAGTATCTTGAAGCACCTATTCCAATTAGTGCTAATACTGATGTGACGATACTTGCTGAGATTCCAGAATTCCTTATCACCGATCTAGGAAGTGCTGTAGGAAATAAGCAGGGAACTCATCATTGGATGAACTTAGCTTATCGTGTGGGGCAGGATAATTTGAATCTCTACGGAGAACTAGGATTTAGCGTAGTTAAGTTCGCTCCGGATTCCAAAGATATCAACGTAGGGAGCAAGGTAACTGTCAATGCGACAGGGTTTAGTACAGCCTATTGGAAGCAGTACGCCCTAGCAACAATTAGTAAGCCTATGGTCGGAATCGCTAGGTATTTAGTACTGCATAATTCCGAGCTAAAACTCCTTATCTTCAGTAAGTACTCTGCTACAGGTGGACTTACGGTTGATGGAACGGGCGTGGGTATACTGGTTAGTTTACCGGGTAAACCACTGTCTAAAGAGGCAGAGGGTCTTGTTAGAGCAGGAGTTAACACGCCTACTGCTTGGAAGTCTGGTGAGCTGATTCCGATGGGACTTGTTGATAAGACAACGGGTAAGATCATAACTACCAACAACTCAATCTAAGGAGGTTATATTTTGATTGAGGTTAAACTGGAATGTACCGACTGTGGTAATAAAGAACGCTTTGAAATCATAGTAAAGGGTAATTACGTCGAATTTGTCTGTAAAGAATGTCAAGAAAGTTATATTACAGATAAAGACGGAGTATTTCACACTCTTTATTATGACTATGAGCACGGTAAGTAAAATTAAGCGGGGCTTGAAATATAGCCCCTTATAAGGAGGAATTAAACATGTTCACGAAAGATGAACTTGTATTATTAAGGGATGACATTCTAATAGGGCGATCATGTTGGGAGTGTAGAGTGGCACCAACAGAAGAAAAATGCGCCGATTGTGCCTGTAAAACTTGGACGATGCTTAAACGCGTTGAGGAAGAGTTAAAGGAGGCCTAAAATGAAAAACGTTGTCTATGACCGCGTAACTGAACAGATCAAAGGTTATGACCGGGACCCTTTACCATTTGAATTATCTTTAGAGATTCCCTATCCGGTTAACCTTCAGAAGACAGTTACAGAACTCACTGGTAACATGGTTCAGAAGGTTAACGGGCAGGGTGAACTGCTTTACAAAAAGGATATCGTTAACAACGAATTTGCCCGGGAAAGTTACACTGAAACCACTGAAGCGCGCACAGTAACGGTCTATGCATCACAGGTGAACACCTACAGAGTAAGTACGGATCAAACAACTACTGAGCTCCAGGATGTTATTCAGCCGGATGGAACTGCGAAAAAAGAAGAAGTTGAAGTACCTATCTACGATACGATAACCCCCACTTCCGAAGTTCCTATTGAGTGGGAAGACCATGAGGCTATTATGATCGAAGAAACGGTGGAACGCACGTATACTCTAGAACAAAACTGCTTCATCTTTACCGCGGATGAGATTACCGAAGCAATTACTAACACTATACCTGTGAAACCCGAGGTTCAGGTTACTGCCGAGAGGGTCAGTGCCACTGAGGACGCCATCATGATCCTGATGGACATGTCGTTAATGATGTAAGGGAGTGATAAATATGTATGGATTTATTTTGAACATGTGGATTATGGCTAAAATCGATGCTGCTAAGGTGCAGTCGTATTGCCCTAAATACATTAACCAGACTGAAGTGAATATGATTTTAGCAACTCCACAAACTCCAGGGACCTTATATACGACTGTTTAATTTGACAAAATAGTAAGGTAAGTACGAAGAATTGCCCACTAGAGAGGAGGTGATCATATTTGAAAAATGCACCAGACGTACCAGTGGTGGATTCGGCGGAAAGCCCGAGGAACAACGAGAGATTTGGTGAATTGGGTATATCAGGATTATCTCGTTTTGGTAATCAAGTAATGGAGGATTTTCTCCCACAACTTAGATGGCCGCGAGCCGGAAAGATATACCGGGAAATGTCCTACAATGATCCCGTCGTTGGCGCTATTATGTTTACGGCGGAGATGTTAATTAGGAAAGCTGTTTGGCGTGTAGAACCGGCCAGCGATTCCCTAGTAGATAAAGAGGCTGCACAATTCCTAGCTGAGTGTATGGATGACATGAGTAATACGTGGTCGGATACAATAACGGAGATTCTTTCGTTCTTGGTATACGGTTGGTCTTACCATGAGATTGTATACAAGTATCGAGGAGGAGACACACGCGATCCTATGCGGCGTAGTCAGTATACAGACAATCGTATCGGATGGCGTAAGATTGCGGGACGTTCACAATTGAGTATGAGTGGTTGGCTATTTGACGAGGCGGGTGACCAAGACGTTACTGGTATGATTCAACACGCCATCACAGATGCAAAACAGCGAATAATCCCGCTAGAAAAATCCTTATTATTCCGTACGAAGATTGAGAATAACAATCCTGAAGGTAAATCAATCTTGCGTAATGCCTATCGTCCGTGGTACTTCAAAAAGCATATTGAGGAGATTGAGGGTATTGGAATTGAGCGGGATTTAGCTGGATTACCAATGATTACAGTGCCTGATGGTGTGGATATCTGGGGTACTCAAGATCCTCGAATGTTAGCGATTAAAGCAGCCGCAGAGAATTTGGTGAGAAGTGTTCGTAGAGATCAGAATGAAGGAATTGTTCTTCCTTTCGGATGGGAGTTTAAACTAACTACTACAGGGGGTAGTCGACAATTTGATACAAGTGCCATTATTAATAGGTATGATCAACGAATAGCGATTACACTTTTGGCGGACATTGTTATGTTGGGTGCCGATAAGGTCGGTAGTTTTGCTCTAGCTGATGTAAAGAAGGGTCTTTTGGCTACAGCTTTAGAAGCACAGCTAGAGTCAATGGCAGACATATTCAATAGACATGCAGTTCCGAGGCTGTTTAAATTGAATGCCTTTCCTGGATTAACTAAATTACCTAAGATGATATCTGGAGAAGTTGAAACACCAGATCTTCCCGACTTGGCACGCTTTATTCAAGTGCTTGCAGGAGCCAAGATGCCCCTATTTCCTGATGAAGACTTGGAAAACTATCTTCGGGGATTGGCAAGTTTACCTAAAAAGACAGATAAATCTCCCAAAACAGGTAGTGACTTGGGTAATAGTAGTGGTCTTGGAGGTAGCCCCAATGGTACCGGTAACGGTCCGGGAGAATCTAACGAGGGTGAATCTAACGACACCAAGAAGAAGAGGGGAGGTAAGTAAATGACCAAACGATTCTGGGAAATCAAGAACGCCACTACTAAGGGCGAAGGAGAACTTTATCTCTATGGACAGATAGCAAGTGCTGAATCTTGGTGGAGTGACAGTATTACCCCAAAACAGTTCAAGAAGGATTTAGCGGGTCTGGGGGATATAAACGTGCTTAACGTTTATATTAACAGTGGCGGAGGAGAAGTATTTGCTGGGCAAGCTATTCACAATATGCTTAAGAGGCATAAAGCTCATGTAAATGTGTATGTGGATGGATTAGCAGCGTCCATTGCTTCTGTTATTGCTATGGCAGCAGACACATTATATATGCCTTCCAATGCCATGATGATGATACACAGAGCTTCAACTCGGGCTCAAGGTAATGCGGAAGACTTTCGTAAGATGGCTGATGACCTCGACAAAATTGGGGAGACTATCATTGCCGCTTATGAGGAACGTTGTAACCTAAGTCGGGTTGAGCTTGTGGCACTTCTAGAGGCAGAAACATGGTTAACTGCCGATGAGTGTGTGGCCTACGGTCTCGCCGATAAGATTACCGAAGCGAAACCGATAGCTGCTTCTATTACCCATGATACCATTACTTTTAGTAATCAATCGATGTCAATCGAGAAGATGAAAAATGTGGCCCAACTACTTGCTAAGCTTCCTAAGGCCACATTAAAGCCTGGGATAGAGAATACACCAAAAAGGGAGGAGAATATTCCAATGGATTTTAATGCACTATTCACGAGCTTGCCAGTAGATCAGCAAGCAATAATTACCGCACACATGGCGGCAAGTAACGAAGCACTTACGGCCCAATTAGTACAAGCTCAAGCAGATCTAGGCGTTGCACAAGCTGCCTTAGCTGCAGTCCCTACCCCAGTAGCCACTCTATCAGATGCAGATTTCTTAGCAGGTCTTCCCGAAGCCGTGCGTGTAAGGTATGTTGCCGATCAGGCAGCTGCTGCAAAGGCACTTGCTGAGGCTCAAAAGATTCAAGACGCCGCGGAGATAGCTAGTTTTGTGGCCAAAGCCAAGGCCTTCGACAAGATCCCAGTGAAGGCTGAAGAGTTTGGCAAAGTACTTATGGCTGTTTCAAAGGCAGTACCTGAGGCTTTTGCCCAGATTGAGTCGGTATTGGGTGCCGTTAACGCGGCAATGGAATCGAGCCTAATTTTTAAAGACCTCGGCTCCGCCGGGTCCCCCACAACTGGTACGTCCATGGAGGCGCTCGACGCCAAGGCGTCTGAGATCGCCAAACGGGATAATATCACTATAGAGCAGGGTTTTGTAAAAGCTTGTAGAGAGAACCCTGAACTTTATAACAACTACCAAAAAGAGTTAAGAGGGGAGGAATAATCCAATGGCATACGAAATTCCCAGACAAAGTTTTACGGGTATAGCTGCAGCGGATCTTACGGGTAAAGAGGGTTTTGGTGTAGTGCTTACGGCCGCTGGTAAGATTGCGCTTGCGGGGGCAGGAGTGGCTATCGATGGTATTCTTCGTTACGCGGGAAAAGCTGATGAGACTGTTACGGTAGTTAAAACGGGGCAGATGGGATTAATTTTTGGCGCAGCAGTTACTGCGGGCGATCCATTAGCTACCGATGCTAATGGTAAATTTGTCGTGGCAGTTGCTCCCGCTATTGGGGTAGCCAGAGCTATGGAATCTGGGGCGGCTGACACTAAGCACAAAGCTCTGTTGGGTGGGGTAGCTGCTGCGCAATATCAAGTTATAGCTATTCCTATAAAGTTGCCCAAAGTGGCCAATGGGGATATTGTGACGGATTATATTCCGGGATTTGCGGGGAAAATTGTCAGCGTTAAATTTCTTGTAACTGATCCAGTGACTACGGGGGCAAAATTAGCTACTTTGGGTTTAGAGATCGAGGCAGCAGCCGTTACTGGGGGCGTTATTGCGCTGACTTCGGCGGCATGCACTCCCTTGGGTAAAGTCATTGCGGGTTCTGCAATTACAGCGCTCAATACTTTTACTGCGGTTAATAAAATCAGTGTAGTGGCTTCTGCTACTACGGCTTTCGTAGAGGGCGAAGGTACTTTACTCATTGTGGTGCAACAATAATAGAAATTTGAGGGGAGTGAAATAAATGCCAACAAAATCCCAAGTGCATATAGACAGAGCGTTAACCAATATCAGCGTGGCTTATATCCAGAGTGCCGATTCCTTCGTGGCGCATCAAGTATTTCCTGTGGTGGGAGTACAAAAACAATCGGATCGCTATTTCAAGTATAATCGGGATGATTGGTTCCGGGATGAAGCTGAAGAGCGTGGGCCCGCCACCGAATCAGCTGGAGGCGATTATGACATTGATAATACGCCTAATTACTTCTGTAAGAAGTATGCCTACCATAAAGATGTCACTGACGAAGATCGTACAAATACTGATACACCTCTTAACGCAGACCAAGATGCCACTGAATTTGTTACGGGTAAGTTGCTTCTCAAAAAAGAAGTGCAGTGGGCAAATACCTATTTCAAAGCAGGTGTATGGGGCACCGATGTCATCGGAGTCGCAGGAGTTCCGGGACCTGGGGAAGTTAAGCAGTGGAATGATCCTGCATCAACCCCAATTCAAGACTTCTCAAAATATAAGACAGATATGGCCGGTCTCACCGGACAACGTCCGAATATACTTGTTCTTGGTGCGCAAGTCTATGAAGCTTTGAAGAACCACAATGACATCCTTGATCGTATCCGTTATACACAAAAGGGCATTGTAACGGCAGAACTTCTAGCCACCCTATTTGACGTTGAGCGAGTAGTCATTGCTTGGGCAGTTAAGAACAGTGCAGCAAAGGGTGCTGCAGAATCCAACTCCTTCATCTTGGGTAAGGGTGCTTTACTTGCATATAGTGCGCCAAGACCCGCATTGAAGACTGCTACTGCCGGATATACATTCGCATGGACCGGACTCAAGGGTGCCAATGCTTATGGGGGTAACATTGGTCGTATTGAAATGCCTTGGTTAGGTGCAGGCACTGAACGTATTGAGGGTGAAATGGCCTATGACATGAAAGTCGTAGCCACTGATCTCGGTACGTATTTTGCTTCTTGTGTGGCATAATGTTTAGGGTTAATCATGATTTTCTTTATCGGGGTAAACGATATAAGGAGGGCCAATTGATTCCTGAGGGACATACTGCGACTATGTACAGAACGCAATTTTTGAACAAAGTTAAAGATACCCAAGGTGCTCAAGATGCCCAAGAAGGAACCCAAGAAACTCAAGAAATCCAAAAGGAATTAATTGTGGAGGCGGAGGCACCGAAAAGTGTCTCCCCTCCCATTGCACAGACTAAACTTGCGACAGTAGTACCTCCAAGTAAGACTGGCAAGAAGTAGGAGGTGGTCACATGACTTGGACGTACAGTGGTGACCCATCCAGTAGCGTAAAAGATTTTATACGATTTACCATAGGTGATACAATCGAAGCGGATCCACTGCTTACGGACGAAGAAATTATAGCTTCAGATGCCTTGGAATCGGGTGATCTGGGTACCGCTGCACGTTGTTGTGAGGCAATTGCATCTAAATTTGCACGTTTGTGCGATAGTAAACTAGGGCCTCAAACAAAGTCGTACGCACAAAAATACGAACATTACAGCCGTGAGGCACGTAAATTTCGAAAACGTGCCTGTGCCTTTAATGCCCCTACCGCGGGAGGATTATCTCTGGCGGAGGAAGTAGTTGCAGTACTCAGTACTGAGATCAAGCAACCGATCTTTAGTCGCGATATGATGACGGAGTAGGTGTGTAATGGATATTACATTAAAGAGTTGGATGAAGCAGGTTATACAGGTACGTGCACACCAGACACAAGATGGTGCCGGAGATCCTACTTTGGGCGCTTCGATTGATTTGTATTGTTACTCTTATGGAGGAGGTTCCCGATTAGTACGTAATAAGAATGGTGAGGAAATAATATGTACGAAGATTCTTTGTATGGATGGCACTTCATTGATACATCTAAAGGACTTCGTATATATTGATAGTCACAGATATCCTATTATATCTATTGTGCCGTATTATGATGATCTAGGTAACATAGAAATAGTGGAGGTATTCATCTGATGGCCAATTTAACATTTGACTTTGCTTCCATAGCAAACTTCGAACAGCAGCTTCTACGTAAATTACGTCAGGGGCAGATTGAGGGAGGTTTGTCCATAAGGGAGCAAGCTGAAGAGATTATGGCGAACAGTCATTCCCAGGTACCTGAAGACACAGGAGCATTAGCTGCTGCGGGCTTTGTGGATGCACGTAATGCGGGGGCTGATGCCAGAGTGCGTATCGGTTATGATGGTTCTCGATTAAATACTAAATCGGGTAAGACTGTGTCAAGTTACATCATGCAGGTACACGAACGCCTTGACATACATCATCCTAAGGGTAATGCCAAATTCTTTGAAGGTCCGATACTTCAATATATTCCGAAGTTTGAACCCACTATCGCAGCAGCGCTTAGAAGGGCACTTTTACGTTAAAGAGAGGGGAAGGAGAACGCCCACGTGTCAGACTTGCTTAAGGACATTGAGGAATACTTAATAGCCGGAGAACTTGCGGTAGCCGATGGGGTGGATTTATTTCGTGACAAAATTCCCGACTCTCCCGATACCGTTATCGTTCTTTCTGAGTATATTGGATCTCCGGGTAGTGTGGGTATAGGGGCTACAGATAGATCCGTGCAAGTAATTGTACGTGCTAATACCTATGAGGATGCCCGGCGTACCAGTTGGGGGTTGTATAAGTTCTTGATTAATCCTCAACACGAACTTGTACATCTCACCCCGACACGGTGGGGTATAATGCATGGTAGACACACGCCAATTAAATTTCAAGAGGATAAACAGGCGCGAACTTTATTTGTATTTAACTTGGGTATCACTACATTAGGAGATTAAAAAGAAGGAGGTAAATAAATGGACGGCGTTACTATTGGTTTAAACAATTTACACTACGCCTTACTAACTAGTGATGAAGTGGGCACAATCACATACAGTGCCCCAGTTGCTATTCCTGGGGTTATTACGGCAGATATTAATCCCAATGCATCTAATGAGACATTGTTTGCGGATGATGGCCCCATGGAAACAGCATCCACATTAGGGCAGATTACTTTAGACTTAACAGTGGCAGATTTGCCCCTTGAGGTGCAGGGGGTTTTGTTGGGACACGCCATTGTGGGTGGGGTATTACTGCGCAAGAGTTCTGATGTACCTCCTTGGGTGGCCATTGGATTCCAATCACTAAAATCTAATGGTAAATATCGTTTTGTGTGGCTTGTGAAAGGTAAATTTGCAGCTCCTGAGCAAAAAGGGGCTACAAAATCTGACAAGTTGGCCTTTCAAACACCCTCCATCAAGGGAAACTTCGTTAAGCGTGATGGAGATGACTTGTGGCAAAAGACCACTGATGAGGATGCCGCGGATTATGTAGCTTCTATGGGAACTGCTTGGTTTAGTGCCGTCGAGGGTACTGCAGATACTACACCGCCTACTATAGCTACTACAGTGCCCGTTAACGCCGCAGTTGGAGTAGCAGTGACGAGTAATATGGTTTGGAATTTCGATGAGGCCATATTACCTTCCTCCGTGAATTCTGATAATTTCTTTGTATTCAAGGATGCAGATAATTCTGCTGTAGCGGGTGCTCTTACTGTTAACGCGGCCTACACGCAAGTGACGTTTGATCCTACTGTTAACCTATCTGCTGCATCCAAATATTGGGCAGCTGCCTCTTCCAGTATACAAGATAGGGCGGGTAATCACTTGGCTACGGCTAAACTGGTTTCCTTCACGACTGCTTAATATGTTAAGCAGTCCCCCCCCCCCATTATTTAGTATGAAGGGATGAAATTTAAAAATGAGTAATGTGGCATCCGTAAGAAATAAAGGTGTGCGGGTTGAATTGGATAAACCGCGTACTCTCAAGTTCGACTTGAATTCTTTTGCTGAGCTAGAGGAACGTTATGGTTCTGTAGATAAAGCTATGCAAGTGTTACAAAGTGGTACCATTAAAGGTATCAGAACATTATTATGGTGTGGATTAATCCATGAAGAAGAAACTCTTACAGAAAAACAAGTAGGCGCAATGATTGGAATAAGCGATCTGGCCGAATTGTCCGCAAGTCTCACCGAAGCAATGACTGGAGCTTTGCCAGCAGCTGAAGATGTCACAACGATATCTGTCGCCCAAGTGTCGGGAGCTCTGGAGGGAAACTAGACGCCGTCACAATAGAAGATAAGATGCCTATTGATGACGGCTGGGATTGGTCCTATTTATACTACATGGGAAAAGTCGTTCTGCACTTATCCGATACAGAGTTTTGGAATTGCACCCCACGAAAGTTGAGTGTTTTAACCAAGATTCATGGGGAGGTAAATAATCCTGATAAGGAGAAAGTGCAACCCAAAAAAGTGCAACACTTTATTGATCAAGTGCTATTTTAGAAGGGAGGGATAAGAAATGAGTGGTCATGTTGCTGACTTATTTGCAGATCTCTCCCTTCGTACTACCCAATTTTCTGCGGGACTAAATGTAGCAGTAACAGCGTCACGAAATGCCGGTAGTGCGATGTCTAGTTCATTTGGTACTGGGCCCCAAGCAGCTTTAAGTGAAACTGATCGGGCAGCAAGAAGAATGAGTCAAAATGTTTCCGGTTATATGAAAGACATTAGTAGAATCATCACAGGTATTCTCATCTCTCAAGCTTTTTACGGTTTGATCAGATCAATACGTGAAGCTACTGACGAGGTAGTACATTTCAGCTTAATGATGGAGCAAGCGGCTGTATCATTTGAATTTATGATGGGCAGTGCCCAAAAATCCACACAATTTATTGGGGCCATGGAAGATTTTGCGGCTAAGACTCCCTTCAGTATGGAAGATGCTACTAGAGGTGCCAGACGTTTACAGGCTATGGGTTTTGAAGCAAAGAATGTAATACCTGTTTTACGTAGTTTGGCTGACGTTATGGCCTTGAGTGGTAATCAGGATCCTTTACTACTTTCGCGCATGACTATCACTTTAGGACAAATTAAGAACTCCAGTAAGACATCTGCCAGAGAGATAAGGGAATTGATTCTAGCAGGTATTCCTGCAAATAAGATACTGCAAGAAGAGTTAGGTCTTACCGCAGAGCAGATACAAAATATAGGAAAACAAGCAATTCCCGGAGAAGTGGCTCTAGCGGCTCTGATGACGGGTATCGAAAAACGTTATGGTGGGGCAGCAGATGCAATTCAGAAAACTACTCTAGGTTTAGTTAGCACTATTAAAGACAATCTATTATTTATCAGTCGGGACCTTCTTAAGACTCCTATGGCCTCATATAACGCTTTTGTAACGAAAGTTGCTGATGGTCTTGAGCGTGTGCGTATGGAAGGTAGGAAGTTCGGGACAGGAGGAATCATAGATGCCCTGTTTCCTCCAAAATTGCAGGCCACTGCACGTATTGTATTTACCAGTATCGGTAATATTACTAATAACGTAAAACGTTTGGTGGCAGCTTTTGGCCCAGCGGCCAGTGCCTTGAATGAATTCATATTTCGCGGATTGGCATTACTTTTACCCGTTGTTGCTTCAGTAACTAATGCAATCTCCAGACTGGCCTATTGGGCATCACATAGTGTTCCTGGGGTCAAGTATTTAGGTATGGCTATTCTTGCCTTAATGAGTGCCGGGGCGGCAACGGCTATGATTCTGCATCTGTCATGGGCCATCAGAGTTTTAGGGATTGCTAAAGCCGTAGCAGGAGCAGTTATGTTACTCAGTAAAACGATATCTGTTTTATATATTGCTATGACCAAGAATCCTGTTACAGCTGTTATCATGCTTATTTCGGCGGCTTTATTAGGTTTGGCAATGTCCTCAGCTACTGTAAGTGCTTGGTTAGATCGTGTAATGAAGCAGATGATGGGACTTATGGGAATGAATGGTGATTCATTTGCGTTAACCGATGATGCTACACTGGGGCAACAAGATATCTTCAATGAGAAGATTATTGAAGGTGGAGATGCTTGGGACGAGTTTGGTGATTCAGCAGAAAAAGCAGGTAAAAAAGTGCAGGATAACATCCTAGCTTTTGATGAAGTGTTCCAAATCGAGGATCCCAACGGTGACGGCGGAGGCGGCGGTTTAAAGATACCCGACATCAAGGTTCCAAATTTACCTGATATTACAATTCCTCATGTGGATATCCCTCCAACAGGAAGCACAAGTCCCATAACACTACCTCCTCCAATTTTACCACCCCCTATTCTTCCTATTATACCCACGCTACCTGTATTGCATTTTCCTGTACCCATTATACCCCCTCCCATAATACCGAGATTGCCCGACATGGACACAGATCCAGCACCCGTATTAGAGAAAGCCAGACGACTTTTAGAAGATTGGGTAGGTGAAGCGGGTAGAATTCTTGAGGGTTGGCGTCAAACCGGTACACAGACGGTACAAGGCTGGGCAAATGATTTTAACACGTTGTTGGATGGTTGGTGGGTTAACGGGGTCAAACCTATCAGTGGTTGGGCTACACAGACTGGAGCAATACTAGGACAATGGACTATTGATGGAGTAAAATCCATAAGTGATTGGGGATTAAATCTAGGAGTTGTTTTAGGACTCGCTCTAGCCGGGGCACTTAAGTCTATTAGTGATTGGTCGGCAGACACACAAGCAGAACTAGCCATGTGGGTTACCGATGGTATAGACATAGTAGCAGGATGGGCAGCCTCACTAGGCAAGATCGTGGAACAGTGGAAAGTGGATATGAAGAAGAGAGTTAGTGATACCTGGGAAGATATAACAGATTTTTTCGCAAGTGGGCAAGTAAAAACTGTAGCTATTGTAGTAGCAACAGTTGCTGCAATTGTTTTAGCCTTTATGCTCTTACCCGCAGAATTAGCGGCTGGGGCTTTTGCCGTGTTACTGTTAACAGTAGTTACTACTTTCACAAATGTAAAGACTGCTGCTGCATCGGAGATTGACAAGACTAAGACAGTGGTAGTAGATAAGTGGCAGGGCATCAAAGATCGCATTTCGGACGTTTGGGACAGCTTAAAGGTTGCGGCAAAAGCGAAGTGGGATGGTATTGGGCAAGTGATTAAAGGCTCTATTAACAGTGTTATCGATCTTATCAACAAATTCACTGGCTTGTGGAACAAATTATCATTTGAAACACCTTCTATAACGATGCCGAATGGGTCCGTGTATGGCGGTGGAACCATCGGGGTTCCCTACGTGCCGCCCATAGCCCACCTGGCTCGTGGCGGAGTAGTTACTCGTGATCAGATTGTGCGGGTATCCGAAGCCAATCGCCCAGAAGGGGTTGTTCCTCTTAGTGGGGGTGGTGCTACCACTATAGCTAATGCTTTGGCAGATGCTATTGTGCAGCGGTTAGATATCTTGGGAGCTGGTGCGAATAAAGGTGAGATTGTCCTACAGGTGGGAATGTTGATTGGAGATACGCGAAGTTACACGGAATTGGAACGTAGGTTGCGTTCCGTGAGACTCAACGAACAAGTAAGGGGGGTAAGTTAATGACGGAAGGAATGAATATTCGCATTAACGGCATTGCTATCAAACCCCCATCTGATTGTGATATTCAAGAGTACAATGTAACCAAAGCTAGTCGTACAGCTGATGCCACTATGAGGTTGGATCTTATTGCCAAGAAGGTAAAACTACTTCTTGTGTATAATGTTATATCCGGAGCAGAACTGGTACTAATAAAAAACATCATATACGGGACGGATATGTTCTTCACCGTGGAATATAATGACGATGATGGGGTGGCCCGTCTCAAAACTATGTATGTAGGAGATATTACACGTAAACGTTTTCGTACAGAGGGTGTATGGTATTGGAAAGATTTTAAATTTGATCTTATTGAGCAGTAAGGAGGAATTAATGTGCTTAGTGTATCTGCAGCATTTCGCGCGGCAGTGGATAGTGATTCCAGAAGTGTTAAAGGTGCTGTGATAATGCATTTTTTGGGGGAGCAATCTTTACCATTTGCGACAGCTACGGCCACTTCGCAACAAGACGCTTCTACTGCTCCGGACCAGGTGTGTAATGGGCGAATACATGCAACAGATTATTCTTGTGTGGGGCATCTTCCGAATTCGTTAAATGCCCCCCAAAAGGGTTGGTGGGGTAGTCAGGTAGCTAGTGTAGATGGTGTATTTGCTACTCCCGAAATTCTAATTGTTACGTATAATACACCTCTCCTGGGAGGTAACTTTTGGTTAATTGGTATCCCCGGGTACTATCCCATTAATTTTCTAGTTGAACGTAAAGTGGCGGGAATTTGGGAAACTGTCTCAGATGTAGTTGATAATACTAAGTATGAATGGAGTATTACTACAGTAGCTAAATTAACAGAACAAGTGCGCGTTACTATAACTAAGATTGCCCCAAGTAGTAACACTGCACGCATTATGCAATTTGGATTGATTTCGACGGTTATATTTGAGGGATATGATATTATAAATATTGATCTCTTGGAAGAAACATCCTCGGAAACATTTCATCCGGCGGGTTCTGTAAGTTCAAATGAATGCGTAATTGATTTATCTAATGCAGGTAACAGATTTGTGGCGCGCAATACATCTAGTGCCTTCTATGGACTACTAAAGGATGAAATAGTATTTAGTCCATATGTGGGTGTTGAAGTAGATTCATCCCAGTTCGAGTATGTACCTTTAGGAAAATTCTTTTCTGGCGATTGGAGTGCACCCTCTACAAGAACTGTAGCAACACTAGTAGGATATGATCGCATTTATGGATTATCCTCTAAAACAATTCCAAAAATGTCCCTATCTCTCAATACAACAATTGCGGGGCTATTTGCTCAATTGTTTGAAGCAATGGGAATTACTGATTATTTTATTGATCCCTCCTTAGACCTGCCTGTGCCCTATGGATATATTCCAATGGGTACATTTGGTAATGCTTTACAGAAATTAGTTATTGCAGGTAATTGTTGTGTATTTGTATCTCGATTAGATTCTATTTCGGTCAAGCCCCTAATACAAACCGGGGCTTCTGTAGCAACATTTACCCATAGTAACCTTACCCAGATTGATAATCCTCAACTGAACCGTAGTGTCATTACTGGAATAGTAGTAAACTACGCAATGCATACTGTGCAAGAGGCAACAATTGTAGCACAATTGACGGATATTATAGTACCTATTGGCAACACAGTAATTAATGATATTATGTTCCAAGATGGGCCGATTGCGGCAGTAAATCAAATAGTTATCGCGGGGACGCAAGACGTGCAAATAGTGGATTTTTCGTGGAGTCCTTGGGCACTTACATTAACATTGTCCTCTTCGGTATTGAGTACTGTGTCTATTAATATATACGGTAGCGTTATATCCAATACTACCTCAGCTGTTACACAAACAATGGGTACCGGAGATGCACAAACACTTACTATTGATTCGGAGTTAATTCAATCGGAAACGGAAGCCACTTCGTATATTAGTAATATTATGGATATAGTGCAGGATCCTCGGGCTAAGTTGCTCGTGGATGTGCGATGTAATCCCGCTGTGGAGTTATTGGATGTAGTGAACATAAGTAGTATAATAGATGCAATACCTCCGGGAAACTTCACCATCATTAGCTCTAAGATAGGCTTTGATGGAGGATTATCTGCCAGTCTATCTACAAGAGCCAATTTGATCTAGATTAAGGTGGTGAACACATTGACTGAGTCCATCAATTTATTACGTAATCCTAGTGCCATCACTGATCTTACTAATTGGATTACAACTGGTATTGTTACCATATATGCTGCCGGCACAGATGATTCTAAATGCTTCTGCATGAATGCAAATGCCTCAATGTCACAAACTATTGAAGCCATATCAGTAACACCTGAGACACTTCAGTTACAGATTGATACATACTCCACTGAAATACTTACCCCAGCTAAAGCTCTAGTTAAAGTTACTGCACTATTTAGTGATGGCAGTAATCCCGATGTATCTTGGATCCCCCTAGGACAGTTAACTGCACGTACTATAATTACGGACAATGGTTGGTCTTGGCTGCGCACAAATGCGGTAATTCATATCAGAGATACAGTCAATATGGATACTATTACTATGCAGATTATTACACATGGTATTACAAGTCCTTTATATTGCGATAACTTAAAACTTAGTACTCTAACGGAAGCTTATCTTATAGAGGATCAACCATATTATGGGATAACTATTGGTAAGGCTAAGGGTATAGAAATTGAAAAGTCAGATGGATCTGGAAAGCTTATTCTCAATAGCGATACTATTGAAATGACTGATGAAGCGGGATTGCCAATATTAAAGTTGGATGGTGTAACTCGCAAGCTCTTAATATCTGCTGTTGTGCAAATGTTAGAGGGGTCAGTCATTGATTGGAACGCTATTAATCCTCCAACTGCAGAGGATGTTGGGGCTAAGGATATAAACTGGAACCCAGACATTAATGACATATCAAGTCTTGAAGGATATTTGACTCATATATCGGCTACTGGCCTATATAGTCCTACGATCATGGCTCAACTACTTGCTGGAGCTACTATCGAAGGACTTTTGATCAAAGCCGGTAAGATTATAGGGTTAAATGATGCAGCAGTTCTTGAGATGGGAGAGCATGGCGGAAAAATAGATACAGCCTATGACACAAGTGCAGCTACTGGGCAGCAAGCGTCAATACGCCTCAAACCTGGCGGGCCAACTGGTGGAGGGTATATTCAGGCTCTAGAGGATGGCGGGGTGTACTTTTATAAAAATGATAACACCGGAGTGCCTTATGGTTGGATACATCCTGATGGTATCACAAATTTAATACCTGAGGGTGGCAGTGGAGGTAGTCAAGCAACAGACACGGTTATTGTTCATTCTCCTGCCGATGCCGGAGTAGTTATCACAAAAGACGGTAACGCCGAAACTTGGACTTGGACAAAGGATGGTGGGGGTAGAATTATAGCAATGAGTAGTGATTTGGGCAGAACTATATCGGTATCATACTAAATTTTTAGAGGTGAATAAATTATGTCAATGAGTGATTATCTGGAGACGACTTTAATTAACCATGTTCTGCGCGGTACGTCGTTTAGTTCACCATCCTCACGTTATATCGCCCTTTATACCTCTGATCCTATGGACGCAAACACAGGGACGGAAGTAACCGGCGGGAGCTATGCTAGGCAAACCTGTACGTTTGCGGCACCTACTAATGGAGTTACCTCTAACGCAGCAATTGTAAGTTTTCCGGTGGCTACTGCGGATTGGGGAACTGTTACACATTTTGGTATAGTTTCCGCGTTAACCGGAGGTAATCTGTGGTTTTCCGGGACACTTAGTGGACCCCAAGCCGTGGGCACAGATACACAATTACAGTTTCTAGTTGGTCAATTAACCGTAACCCTGGACTAAGGTTGGTGTGAACCATGATCGTATATATAGTTGGGAACTCAACTGGTAATGGAAGCGTAACCGCGAATACCAATTTGTTAACAGTAGTCAAGGTGCAAGTATCTGGCGATGTGATAGGCACCGGGAGTATAACCGCAGAGACTAGTCTAACAATAGACATAGTCACAATTCATCTGACAGGTAGTGTAGTTAGTAGTAGTTCTGTGGTTGGTCTGGGTGCGAAATTGATAAATCCGAATTTCGTTAGTATATCTGGCGCAGTATTTTGTACTTGTATTGCAAAAGGTGTAACACTGATACATGGAGATGCACTAACTACGACCACCGTATCAGCCACGGCTACACTGGTTGAGGTAATCAATACACCAATCACGGGTACCGCACAAGGCGCAGGCTCAGTTACTGCAAATCCCATAATAAACACCAATAAAAATAATCTACTGGACTTCGATGCCGGCTTTATCTTAGGGCTCGAGCTTGGTATGGGATACGGAGGCCAGATCGGCGATTACGCGGTGGGGGACACAATTTTATCTACTAGTCTTGAATTAGTAAGTAAGCAGCCGAACGGGACTCGGAGCTATGAAATAATATCCTAGTAGGGAGGCTGAGTCATGACTGTGGATTTCGACAATGGTATGATTGTTGGATTAGCTGCGGTAAACGAACGAACAGGCAATAATAAGAAGTACAAGATTGGCGACTCCATTAGTTCTGTTAATTTATCCGAGCTTGACCAACAAGTGTGGACATCATCCGACGTACCAAATGCAATTAACATTGCTGTAGATTCAATAGGCAACTCGTACGTAGCCTATTATAATGCAGTAGGTACTACATCTGTACGTAAATTAGATCCCAATGGAGTGGAGTTGTGGGCACTGTCCGACATAGGATACGCTCGTGATATTGCAGTAGATTCACTAGACAACGTTTGTGTAGCTTATTATAGTTCCGTCGGTACAACCTCCGTGCGTAAATTAGACCCTTATGGGGTAGAGCTGTGGGCACTATCCGACGTGCCGGGTGCTATTGGTATTGCTGTAGGTCCAGCAGGTAGTGTGTATGTAGCTTACTGCAACGTGGTAGGTGTTACAGGCGTACGCAAATTAGACGCTTCAGGCAATCAAATTTGGGCATCGTCTGACGTTGCATATCCTTATGGTATTGCAGTAGACTCAATAGGCAACGCATATGTAGCATACTACGGTAACGCAGGCTACACCAACGTAAGAAAGTTAAATTATTCAACTGGTAACCAAATTTGGGTGTCATCTGACGCGCAGCGTGCCTACGATATTGCCGTTGATCCTTCAGGTACTTTCGTTTACGTTATCTACGACTCTGACATTACGGGTGCAATAATAACTGTGCGCAAGCTTTATGCTAGTTACGGGGGCCAAGTGTGGGCAAAATATGATGTAGGGTATCCTCGTGGGATTGCGGCAGATTCACATGGCAACGTGTACGTAGTGTACCATTATGACGCAGTGAGTATTCGCAAACTAGATGCTGCCGGGAATCAACTATGGGCTCTTACCGGATACGATGGTACGGGAGTTGCAGTGGATTCGGAGGATAATGTATACGTTACATGCGCCGAAACATCTGGTATAACTGTGTGCAAATTAAGCCAACCAGTAACTACACCTCAAGAACTCTGGAGTAAAACAGGTTTGTCCAGCACAACAGGAATTGCAGTAGATTCAGATGGCAATATGTATGTTACTCTTAATAGGGCCTTGGGGCAGGTAACCTTATGTAAATTGGCTCCTGATGGAAGCCCTATCTGGGAACAATCAGCCGTGGCGTATGCGGTCAATGTTGTTTTAGACTCAGGGTATTTGTACGTATCCTATACTGGTTATTGGAATAACATAGCACTCCAGAAAATGACTACTGACGGTACAATTATATGGTCTAAAACAGGACTAGAGATGGAAAGCGACCATTATAACAGAGGCAGTTGTAGTCATATCGCCGTTAATAATTCAGGGGACATATACGTAGCAGTTAGCGGCGGCGTGGATGGCTATCAGTTTGTGCATAAATTAGATAGCTTTGGAAATATATTGTGGAGACACTGGGTCATGGAATACGGTACTACCCAAAGTCTTTCCACGGATTCATCAGGAAACGTGTACGTTACGTGGGTAGATGAGTACGGCGTTGCTAGTGGCGTAGTCAAAATAGATCCAAACGGCGTGACGGTCTGGTCGAATACGGACATAACAGGAGCAGACTATGTTTCCGCTGCTGTAGATAATGAAGATAATGTACTTGTTGTTTATGATATAAATCAGCAGGGTAAAATTCTACGTAAATTTGATTCTTCTGGAAATGAAATTTGGTGGTCAAACATTCCACGTAGTGGTTCGAACATTGCATTAGACTCAGAGAATAACATATATATTTCTCGCAGTGTAGCACACACATACCCTTACAGAATTGAGCCCTACCTGTACAAGTTGAATCCTTCAGGAAAAGTAATGTGGAGCCTATGTACGTCTGCATATATTGTACCAAAGCGTATTATCTTTGATGCTCTTGATAACATGTACATTGCTTATTACCAAACCGGAGTGAATATACAAAAGCTCCGCACGGCAACTGCTTATAAGGTAATTTCCTAGTTAACTAGAGTATAAAAAGCTTTATTTTTATACCGACAAGGTTGTTGAAAGAGGGGTAGCATATGACGGGAGAAGATGTTGATATTGGAAGAAAAGTGGCTGAGCTTGGTGTAAAAGTGTCTGAAATTGCCTCTTTAGACAAAAAGATTGACAAACTTACTGATCTGGTTAATGGCGTTAATTTATCTCTCGTAGGAATGAAGAATGACTTTATGAATAAAGCCGAATGTAAACTCAAATGTGCCGATTGTGATAAGAAATTCATTGCATTCGAGGATAAGATTAGGGTAGTTACTGCGGGGCAAAGACAATTATTCTGGTCAACAGTTCTGGCCACAATTGCTTTTGTCTCATTCCTACTGCAGAAGATACTTAACATAACATTGCAAGTTGGAGGTGGGTAATATGTATATAAGAACGGAAAAAATTACATTGTTGGATCTACACCATACCGCAGGAAATGAGGCCGATGCGGCAGAAATTCGTCGTAGCCATTTGTCTCGTGGATTTGGGGATATTGGGTACAATTGGATTATTCGTGCAGATGGTACGGTGGAAAAGGGACGAGATCCTTATTGGGCAGGTGCTCACGATCCTGGAATCGCCCCAGGGCAAACGCATAACATGAATCAGGTATCTCTGTCAATTTCTCATATAGGTAATTTCATGCTACATGACATGCCAGAAGCCCAATTTCAATCCTCTTTGAATGTAGCTGAACGTGAATGTCGTACTCGGGGGATTCTTCCTACGAAAGCAAAAGTTAGGCGACATAAAGATCAGTACGCTACGAATTGTCCTGGGGATAGATTTCCTTATGACAGATATATCTACGAATTGAAAAAAAGACTCGAGGGAGGTACTAAAAGCGTGAAGAGAGTTGTAGTAATCTTCTCGTCAGAAGATCAGTCCGCAGGTAATGGTATATCTAACCTGCTGGGCGGTGTGGCTATATTCAATCGTAACGGAGCTACATCAATTCATGCCGATGCACAAGCGGCTGACAAGGTATTCAATGTCGGAGGACCTCCAATTAGTCATCCAAATGTCCTCCATATGTCTGGAGATACTGCGATGGACACATTAGCCGAAGTGATCAAGAAATATAAGGCGGGTGAAATCAAATGAGGGATGAGGAAATTAAGAAGTGGTGGCAATCTCAAGCAATTATAGGGGGAATTATAGCGGTGGCATCGGCTTGTGCCGGGTTAGTGGGTATCGTAATTGATACTGATACCCAAGTACAATTGGCTGATTTATTTATAGTCATGTCCACAGCTGCTGGAGGCATGTTGGCTATTATCGGAAGGATAAAGGCAAGTCGAAAAATCAAATAACCAAAAGGGAGAGCACTCATAAGGAGTGCTTCTCTTTTATAAATGCGTGGAGAGAGGCTATAGGGAAAGAGATGGGCGTGCGCTAGCTACGCTGGCGTTCCGAATAGGGTCAGTTGTGGCGGCCACGGAGTAATCCGCTCCGCGAATACCCCAACTGGTACGAAACGCCAGCGTAGCT
>Ga0209728_1000835_pt1 | contig 21764 bp, 28 predicted proteins | sample RifGroD1_FD_183997 | JGI IMG/M metagenome (GOLD analysis project Ga0209728, IMG submission 183997) | Groundwater microbial communities from Rifle, Colorado, USA - Groundwater D1 (SPAdes) (version 2) | ecosystem: Environmental > Aquatic > Deep subsurface > Groundwater | place: Rifle, Colorado... | reverse complement strand
TTTATAAGTTTACACATCAATGCTGGTGGTGGTACAGGCGTAGAAATATTTGTTACTTCTCTTAATGGTAATGCTAATAAATGTGCTAATGCTATCTTACCATATCTTGTTAATGCAGGACAATGGGCAAATAGAGGAGTAAAAACTGCAAATGATTATGTATTAGTTCATACTGAAGCAAGTGCTATATTAATTGAACATGGGTTCATTGATAATAAGTCTGATGCAACCAAACTTGCTGATCCTAATTTTAGACAATTACTTGCTATTGTAGATTGTAAGGGTATTTGTGATTATTTTGGAATTGCATATAAAGAACAGATAATTACCACCCTATCTAGATCAAATACTTCAACTATACAGGCAATAAATAATAATCAAGGAAGTGAATTTAAATTGGATTGCTGTATTGTATATTTTAGTTCTGCTGATTATAGTTCAGCTTTAATATTATCCAATCTAAATAAATCATGTGCAATGTTTTGTCGTAACGCTTCTCCTTCTGTAAATTCTGACGCTTTAAAATCAAAGAAGATCATTGTAGTAGGAGGCCCAAAATTAAATGTTTCTGGTGAGATATATTTATCAGGAAATTTAGCATCTGATACTTTAATTGCAGTAAGTAATTATCTTCAAGGACAATAAATAAAACACTATTAAGCATATAAAATAAAATTATATGCTTAATAGACTAATCAAAAATTATTAAAAATTTATATTATAATTAGAGGATTATTTATTTTTATATTCAGTTGTTTATGTATTCGGCAGATATTTGTACAGATTGCCCTCTGTTTATCTGCCTAATCCAATGTAGTTATCCGCTACTAATGGACTTGTCTTAATCATACATCAGAAAGGGGCAGTTGTCAAATGGAAAGCCAAATGAAAGAGGTGTTAGAAGTGGCAATTGAAGACGATGTCTTAGAAAAACTTGGAGATCATGAGAAAAAACTCGATGAGCATGACAAATTTTTAATAAATCACAATGATAAAATCCAAGGTCTTGAAGTAACAACATCGGTTTTAAAGGAGAAGATGTGTAGTTTGGAAGGTATAGTTACTCGGTTTGAAGCTAATTCATATCAAACACAAAATAATATGATGCAATTGCTCAGTCAAGTAATTGTCAACACTAGCAATTCATCCGTTGAAATTGTTAAAAATGCAACACAAAGCGATATTCAGTTTAATAAAAATAAAACAGAAATAGCAAAAGTTAAGAATACTAATAGTATGACTATTATCGTGAAAACACTTGCAGTGGTTTCTATTATTATATCGGGTTATCTGTTTGTAAGATATGGTGTTCCAATAAAATAAATAACAAGGATTGATTAGATATGAGACAAGAATTCAGTTCATTCTCTTTGCGTTTGGCAGGATATCTAATGTTGCAAGGGTTTGTACTTAAATTAATGCGAGATGATCAGAAATCAAATAGAAAAATATTTATCTTTAATGATACTCCTGAATTGCAAGAAAAAATTCAGGAGTATTTACGTTTCAAAACCAAATAAATAGGAGGAATGTTTTAATGAAAAAATATACATATAAAGAAGTTGTTAAGATATTACAAGAATATGGTTATAAATTAATTAGTAAAGAGTATTGTGGTTATAATATAAAATTAATTTTAGAAGATGATAATGGATATTATTTTTTCGCTTCTTTATCAAATGTAATAGTTGTCGGATTTAACTCATTAAACAAATTTGATAAGTCTAATCCATATACAATACAAAATATAAAATTATGGTTAAAATTAAACAATGTATTATTAGAATTAATTAATACTGTGTATAGTGGAAATAAAAATAAATTAGAATTTAAAGATAAAGAAGGATATTTTTACAGCATTAATTTAAGTAAATTATTTTTAAATAGGAAACATGATAGATTTAACAAATCAAATCCTTTCACTATATATAATATTAAATTGTGGCTAAAGTTGAATAATATTAGATTAGAATTATTAAGTAATATTTATACAGGAAGCAATGGAAAACTAGATTTCAAAGATGTAAATGGATATTATTATTCCATGGATACTGCTAGTTTGCAATGTAATATCAAACGAGGAAGTCCTTTTGACAAGATTGGGATAAATAACCCTTATACAATACGAAATATTAAATTATGGTGTAAATTAAATAATAAACCTTTTGAATTAGTTAGTACTGTATACAAAGGTTCCTACAATAATCTTGCGTGGAAGTGCTTAGATAATGATTGTAATAAGATATTTAAATTAAGTTGGAGTCGTGTTTTTAGCAATAGGGGATGTCCTGAGTGCAATAAAAGCAATGGGGAGAAAAAATGCAAAGAGATTCTTGTTTTAAAAAAATTTATTGAAATTAAACAAAAAGATTTTTATAATTTAATAAATGAAGATAATAATATATATTTTGTACCACAAAAAACATTTAAAGGTTTAATTGGGATAGGTGGTGGTTTATTATCCTATGATTTTTATTTGCCAAAGTATAACTTATTGATTGAATATCAAGGAGAGTATCATGATAAAGTAATATTGAACCATAAAGGAGAGTTGAAACAATTAGCAGAAGCAAGATTGATAAAACAACAAGAACACGATAGACGCAAAAAAGAATATGCCTTATCGAATGGATACAATTTTCTTGAGATATGGTATTGGAATTTTGAAAATATTAAACAAATAATAAGTGATTATCTTAAATAATTATCCACAAATAATAATTCTTTACCTATTTCTGCAAAATAATAAGTGAATAAATAAAATAATAGGATGTGTTTTAAAATGGATTATAATGTTTTCAACCTTGGATTATCGCTTCTCATTCTAACAATAATTAACATCGTGCTAGGAAGTATTACAAGTATTTTTAACCAACAATTTGACAAAATAAAATTCATTAAAGGGATTATAAAAGCATTAATTGTAGTTTTATCTTTCGTAGGCGTAATCTATGTTGGGTCATTGAATGAAAATATTTTAATGGTAAATGTTGATGGAAATCAAGTAAATTTATCTAATGCAACATATTTACTCATGATGTCTGGATACCTATATTATGGTAAAGAAGTCCTCGTTAAATTATCTAGTTTTGTAAGTGGAAAATATAAAATAGATGAAAATAAAGAGGTGGAATAATTAATGAAATTAATGCTATCAAAATTAAACAAAATATATACAAAGTTTTGCATTGCAATTTATTTCAGATTTAGACGCATTTTATTAAAATTTGATTTTATTGAAATGTAAATAACCACAAATATCACAAAATAAACACCATATAAACCCATCAAAAACACAGACCCTAACAATCACTCACAAACATAATTCTAACTCAACCTATGCCAATTTCTGTGCATATCACAATATTACACATCCTGAAACCATTGCTATGACTGTGTTTCAGAGAGTGAAAATATCATAAAAATAACAAAGTTTTAGAAGTCATCTTGATATGAGGTGGCTTCTTTTATTTAAATTAATAGTTCAGTTTAAATTAATAATAAATAATAAAATTAGAAAGAAGGAATTTATAATGGCAAACACATCATCGAACTTTAAAAGTGAATATTTCGGAGAAAATGGAACATCAGTTGCAAATCAATGTTTAATCCAAAAATGGTCATTAAATACTACAAAAACAATAATTGCGAATTCGTTCAATTTCATCCCAAATACCGATTGCTCGATTATCATCAATGGAAGTGATCCGATACCATTTAAATCTGGCAGAGAATTTATTATTGACGTAGGAGTAAATCTTATACAACTTCCTATTTATGAATTCAAAATTGTAGAAGCGGATATTACTTACTGGTGTATGGGTATTTTTAAAAATTAATTTAGCTTAAGTATATAAAAATAATAGAGGAGGATTTTATTATGATTGGTTTCTTTAAGGAAGATTCGAGGAGTGATTTTGTAAGCAAAGAATTCATTGAACAAATTTTAGTTGGTGTAGAGTATTACATCGATGCGGGAGAATTTGGATCTGAAAATGACAGTGTATTTATTGATGGAGGATCTTTTTAAATTTATAAGTAAATAATACATAAATAAAATCACCACAATTAAAAACAATATAGAAAAGAGGTATAGATTATGGCTGGGCGAAAAATCACTTTTAAGCGAGGTTTAGAAATTAATTTACCGCAACTTGATGTGGCAGAATTTGGATTTACGATAGATTCAAAAAGACCATTTATTGGTAGTGATACAGGAAATATTGAGATAGCAAAACAGTCCACTTTAACAACTGAGGTTGAAGCTCGTCTGTCGGATAAGGCAGAAACTTCGCTATACGCGAACCAAGAGGATTTTGTCGAAACATTAAAAAGAAATATGAGATACAAAGGCACTTTTAGTATCTTACCAAATAGCCTTGCAAATATATCTATAGTACATGATATCGGAGACGGAAAAGGAATATCTTATGTAGTATCTAACCAGGTCGGCACTACACAATATTTGATACTTGGGTTGGCTAGATATGGTACATTAGCGAATGTAAATGTAGTTGCCAGTAGTGCCAATTTTGACAGTAAAACTGGTGTTTGGGTGGAAACTGGAACATATTATACGCTTGAAGTTGGGGCAACTATTACAAAAACATTCACAGGAAGCCAACTTGATATTAGGACATACAAAGAGAACAGGGGTGGGCTTTGGAAATTTATTATAGATGGAGATAATATAAATCCTGTTATGTTAAGTGTCTACGCAGATGCACCAGTAACGGTTAAAACAACCCTATTTACTCGTACCGAAAATACCCAACATACGGTGGTTGGAACATTTATGGGTGATGATCCTGAACATGTACCTAGTTCAGGTGTTGGTACATCAAGAGGTTATCTAAATGCTGTAGTTTCAACCACGTTTGATTTATTAACGTATGTTACAACTAATGCTTCGATCATTGAGCCTTTGTATAATTTATCAAACAAAGAGTTCGCTTTTAAGATGAAAAAAGCAGGAACTGTTGACCCGACTTATTTTGTACCTTACCACGGTACTGACACGGCATTTGAAATAGTGCCTCCTAGTTTTGTTGTAGATGGTGTTGCTACAACATTACAACCAGGGATAATGTTAACTGGTGTTAGGGAATTAAAGGTATTACAAAGTATTTATGGCAAAGTGCCTGAACATGCCGAGAATTTAGTTAAAATTACCACTGTCACAACATTTTCAGGAGATGGAGCGGTTAATATAGATGGGAAAATGGAAGTATTGCAAGATATAAATATCGAAATAGGTTATACAATAATGATGCCATTAAATACGGTGTTTTGTAATAAAATACTCAGCAGTATTCAGAATTCATATCCGACGGTATTGACCGATGGGACCAGTACATTTCTTGTCGAGGAAAATGACAAGGCAACAAGTTATTTAGCGTTAAACAACTCTACTTACAATTATTTAGGTGTTGCAGTAAGATACAATAATCCTAAGTTAACACTACGGCAAGGTTTAGCAGGAAAAGACACAGAAGCAAGAACACAATTCATTGAGCATCGAAACGCTACTATGCAAAAATTATATCCTCAAGTATTTAATGATGCTGATTTAGTTGTGGGGGATGTGCTTAGGTGGAGTGGAACGTTTTTTATTGCTAAATTTGCTGGACTATCTGACTTATTCTAATGTCGTAGTTGACGCATTATCCTCATTAAATTAATATTTCACAAATAAATTTCGCTAAAGATGAAACGAATCAAAAGGCATATGAAAAAGAGAGTATAAAAATATACTCTCTTTAAGCATTAACCATTTATTTATAAGTTTACAATCAAACAAAAGGTGCATTTTTTGGGATCGTAAATTTTGAAATAATGAGCATATTGGAGCATAGAGTAGTAAATAAAAGTTCTGACAATTCAATAATTGTGAAAATAGAGAGGATTTTAGGAATTCTCTTTATTTTTATGATAATTTATTACCATACAAATTTATCCTTTTGTTTTAATAAAACAGCAGAAATTCTACTTTCCTTTTTAGATTTCTCTTGTTTTCTCTTTATTAACTCTACTTTAGTTTTTGATATTCTTTGACACTTAGGCAATAAAATATATTCCTTATATTCTTCATAAGACATACTTCCCTTTTCTAAATTGCAATCTCCGCAACAACGAACCAAGTTCTCTTCTGTAAACTCTCCACCTTTGCTTTTAGGTATTACATGATCGACTGTATTCCCTTTATTTCCACAATAATGACATTTATAATTATCGCGCTCATTAACATGATATCTAACAATCCAACTTTCATTCTCATGACTAATTCTATATATTATATCTGGTTTATATACTTGTGCTTTACCTTCTTTAATCAACCAAATTGCAGATTCTAAAGGTAATGTGTATGTTGAAATTAAATATTTACTTTTAACAATTATATTTTCTAAAGTAGTATCTAAATTTTCTAAACCTATATCATTATTTTTAAATTTTAACATTTTTGTCATAGCTTTATCTATTTCACATTGAATACATTGTTTTGTTTTAGATCCTCTAAATTGAGAATCATCTTTTTCAATTTCACATTTAGTACAGGTTTTCATGGTGGATACCTCCTAGTAGGTATGATTGGTTTATAGTCTATTATACCGTATTTTGTGTGGTTTTATAACTATGAAATTGTAGAAATTATGATTTTTTTTATTGTTGAAGGAAGGAGATTTTATTATGAACAAGACTTTAAAACTCGATGAAGAAAGAATAGATTTTTTAATTGACTTACTTATTCATTTTAAACCAAAACAAAATAGTAATGACAATGATTTATTTATTTGCAAAGAGATTCTTACAGATTTAAGGATTATGGAAATAGAAGAGTAAAAATAAATATTTTATATTACAATAAATTATGAAATAAAACAATTTTGAAAGGTGTGATAAAAATGAGTAAAAAGAAATTTAACTCAAATAACAAAGTAGTGACAGAACAAGATAATTATGTGTATAAGTTCTATAATTCAGAAAATATTTTACTCTATGTTGGAATAACCAATCACCCAATAAATAGATTTAGGCAACATAAGAAAGATAAAAATTGGTTTAAAGAAGTTGATAAGATATTTATTAGTGATAATTTTTATAGAAATGAAGCAGGTTTATATGAAATTTATTATATTTCTAATGAATTTCCAAAATATAATATTGATTTTGTGAATGGAGGGGTTATTGGATTCGATTTGCCAAAAATAGTGTTTAGAGAATATAACATAAACAATGGGTTAGAAGATTCTGAAATATTAATTGATTTAGATGTTTTATATAAGCGCATTGATAAAAAATATCTTGCAGAAAAATTGGTTGATTTTTTAAATAATGTTAAAGAAAACAAAAATAATTTTTGTTTAGATTTAATAAAACAAAAGGTTTTGACAGATAAAGGATTGAGCAAATCAAAATTAAAAGAATTATTTAATTCAAAAACAGACACTTTTTCAAAAGCAATAAATAAACCTATTATGGTTGAGTACATAAAGAACAATAATATTGATATGGAATCCAATAATAGATATATAAAATTATAAAATAAAACAAAAGGAATGATATTTAATGAAAACTTATGAAATTCGCAAAAGATATTTGGCAGAAGCACTTAGTTATTTAGGATTCAGATATTATAAGCAAGGATTTGGTGCGGACACTGTTTATAGTTTTGAGGATACTGATAAATTTTCTAAAGCAATGACAGAATTAAATCAATTAAAAGAGAAATTAAGAAACACTTAATTTTCTTCACCATTTTGAGGAGGCAAGCAATTAATGAAATTGAAATTAGATTATGTATCAAATATTATAGGAAAAGAATATAAAACATGGAAACCAAGTGATATTATTTTAATGGAAGCACAAACTGGTACTGGTAAGAATTATTTTATTGAAAATTATTTCATTCCTTGGATGTCGCCGAGTAAAGTGCTGTTTGTTTCCAATAGAACAAATTTAAAAAGACAAGTTAAGAAAAGATTATTAGAACAACATGGATTAAAAACTCCTGAAACATTAGAAGAATTAGATGGTACTAAGACCATAGGACATGTTACTGTCGCGTCATATCACGCATTGCAACATAGTTCATTAAATGAGAAATATAAAGGTAAATTATTTGATTTAAGTCGATATTCTGCAATAGTTTTAGATGAATGCCATTTTGTTTTTTCTGATTCAGGATACAATAATTTATGTAGGTTTACATATATAAATTTAATAGTAAAGCAATACAAAAATATAATTAAAGTTTTCATGAGTGCAACAATGGATGAGATCAGGAATCCAATTATCAAATGTGCTGAAAAAGTATTGGGATTAAAACCAAAAATATATTCATATTCAACAGGAATTGATTATTCAAATGTCAAACCTCATTATATTGATCATTTTAATTATGTAAAGATAGTTACTAATTTAATACTAAATGATACAACCGATGAAAAATGGTTGATATTTATTGCTAATTTACAAGATGGCAAGAAAATTCTTGAAAAATTAGGAGATAATAAGTGCTCTATAATCAAATCTGGAACTAAAAATAATGAAGAATTAAATTCTATTATTAATGATAGCAGATTTAATAAAAAAGTTCTCATAGCAACAAAAGCATTAGATAATGGTATCAATATAAAGGATGAACTTTTAACAAATATTGTTATTTTGGCATGGGATAAAATTTCTACTTTACAAATGATTGGACGCAAGAGGATAAATATTGATAATCCACAGCAAATAAATGTCTATTTTTCTACTAGGTCTAAATTAGGATTCCAAGGATTATTAAGAAAATATGAAGCAAAGAAAGCAGATATTGATTTATTATTGCTTGAGGATGACAATAAGAATTCGTTTAACCATAAATATGACAATAAACTTAGTAGAATTAGTGATGATATTATTTATAAGGATTCTATCACAAATGAATTTATGGTCAATCCTATAGGAAATGCGAGATTAATTAGAGATACTGAATTTGCAATAAATATGATTGAGGAATTTGAATTGACCGACAAACTGGCTTATGTGCGAAAACAATATGAATGGTTGGGGTTGGAAGATATGTTTAATGAAAATGAATTAATTGAAGAAGTGATGCTTGAATCTGATATTGAAACATTAGAAAGTTATTTGGAAAGTATTGTAGGAAATAAATTATTCTCTGATGACCAACAAAAAATATCAGATTTAATTATTAATGAACTTATAACCATAGATTCAAAAACAGATTATAGAACAAAGAAAATAAAATCAGCCACATTAGAAATTATATTGAGGGATCAATTAAATTTACCATATGCTGTGTCAAAATCTAAAAAGGAAACCAAAGGAGAAATGAAAGACAAACGATATATTATAATTACAAAAGTAGTAGAAGAATAAATAAAATTATCGCCAAAATCACTATAAATCCTATTATATAGAAAGTTTAGTGATTTTGGCGATTTATAATATTAATTTTTTATATTCATGGAAGGAATTTTGGCACAAAATTACTAAACATGATAGCTTCCTGCAAGGACTAGAGCAACGAAATGAACGACGAGGTTTGCGGGATATTTTTGTGCCAAAAATAGTCCCTTACTAAATTCTACGCATACGCTACGAATTTAGGATTTATTTTTTTATTTATTTTTATAAACAACAATAATAAATAAAAAGAGGAAGAAGATTAATGCATTTAATCTCTTCCTTAAAGCAGAAAATAATATAGAGACAGTAGAAGTTTTGAGCTAGAGAAATAACTCATGTGGTTATTATAACATGGTTTAGGTGGGATTGTAAATAATTATAAATATAATACTTAATAAGGCAATTACAAAAATCCAATTAAGGATTAAGTAATTGCCTTATTTTTTACAATTTTTACTTATTTAATTTTTCTAATTTTTTCTCATCATCTTCCTTGATATTTTTAATTGCATAATCAATTCCAAACTCAATATAATCGCCCATTACTTTACTCACAAAACTAACACTTGAACTTCCATTAACTATTCTCTTTTCATCTCCACCTTTAAAAATTCTATCCCAAATTGGACAATCAGATTGAAGAATATTTCCTCTCCATTGACCAATTTGAATTATGCTTTTAAGTTTTGATAATTTAGATTCCCAATCAACTTGATTTTCATACAATCTAGAACTTATCGTTACATAACCATGAAACATCAATAATTCTAAAGTTAAGTCCTTAGTCCTCATTAAGTCTCTATCTTCTTTTGAAATGTTTCCCATATAATTTGGGAATAGATTTATTAGTTTGGAAAAGAATTTACTTAAAAATTCGCTAACTAATTCGACATCATCTTCTGTTGTAAGTTTAAAATTTCTTTTTATACTATCGCTCAATGTACCGAATGTAACTATATTATTAGTTCCAGTTGTTCTAGTTTTATCCACCTCAACTTTATCTCGCAATACGTTTGTCATTAATTTTCTAACAATCATATTTGCATAGTCATAAATATCTAAAAACTTTAATTTTGAGGATTGGATTTTTAATTGAGTGCTTCCGTATTCAACGAATATTAGACCTCCTCCGATTTCTTCTTTATGTTCAATTGCTACAATAAAATTGTATTCCCAAGGATTAGACATTGTTTTTCGGTTCTTTTTGACATTCCATTTCTTAAGCATTAAGCGACATGCAGAAATTCTGTGCCATCCATCAATTGCGTCTAATTGCCCAGATCCTTCTAAAATCATATCGTCAGATTGATATATCAGAGGATTTAAAATTTCACCATCTTCATTTTTTATAATTCTGGAATTCAATGTGATTAGCATCCCATTTAGTTCTCCAGAATTTAATTGATTATATATCTTTTTTACTTTTGAAACCATTAAATAAGGGACATAACCTTTTGCTCGTTTCTTTTTTCCCCTCTGTGAATTTTCGTTATAGTAGATTATATTGTCATTTGCTAAAGTAGCAAGCAAACCAACAGACATTGGGCACACATATTTACCCACAGAATTGTTGATCATGATTGGCAAAACTTGCTCTATTTGCCAACTTTCTATGGTATTTTCTGGAATAATTTGATTTTTAGCAGTCTCCTTCTTCAATCTATTACTTTCCTTCTTTTCTTCCTTCTCTATTTTCTTTTGATTAAACTCACTGTTAAAATCATCTTTTGACATTTGCTCTTGAGTATCTTTCTTTCCTGATTCCAATTCTCTACTTCTTTCCAATTCTGCTTCCTTTAATTTCAATGCTAAAATCTCTGCATCTTCCTCCTTATATTTCTCATCTAAAGTAATCACCTTATCCTGCCTTCCATTTTCTTCCCAGTTTTCTTCGTCATTGGATATCTCCTGAAACCCAATAGCAGTCTCTTCTTTTGCTTTATCTTTCATTCCCAATACCTCTTCCTTAACTTTATCAATCTCTAATTGAGTAAATCTATTTTTCCTTCCCATATCGGTTTCCTCCTTTATGTCATTGTTTTCAAATCTAAAAATCATCTCAAATCAACCCTTTCCACTTATTATAATCAATTCTATGAGGTTTGCAACTTTTAATGCGTGTTTTTATTAAATTTATTAAAAATAATTTAATAAAAAGAAAAGAGTGAAACAAATTCACTCCAAATTATCCAATATCACTTAATATCTTAATTATCCTTTCATTATAATCAAACATAATACAATTAGGATTTTTATATCTCATCATAGTGTCACTAAATATATCTGCAAATATTTCTATTCCGTCCATATTTCGATTATAATATTCATCTGAATTGTGCATATGCCAATATAAAGGAATAATAACTCTATATTTCTTTGAGAATCTAAATCTCTTATATTTCAATAATTGATGGTGAATCAAATGTCCCATCTCATGGAAACGAATAAAATCATGATTAATTCCTATTTTATCATACACAATTGTAGACTCTTTTGGATAATAAAAATTAATATTTTTCAGTTTATGTGCCTTAATTTTCTTTAACCATTCTTTTGAACAATCTTCTGCTTGCAACCATTTAATAGAATCCCAATGAAAATTGACATTAGAAAAGTTGGTTTCAAACAATTTAACGTCTTGGTTAATTATTGACATATCAATCATCTTAATAAAACCTCCGATCATAATGCAAATACTAATACCTTTGCAAATAACATTAATCCACCTAACAATATTGAACCGCCAACTATTTGTGTTTTTGCATCATTTGATACATTATCAGGTTGAACTATAGGTGGAAATACTGGATCTTTCACTTCTTGAGTTTGTCCTGCATCCGTAGTTAAGTGAGTTTTTACTTTGGATATCAATTTTTCTAAATTGTCATTATCTTTAAAATGTTTTCCAATTTCTACCTCAATCTCATCTGTAACTCCTTCTGCTGTAACAGTTCTCCTATACTTAAAAATATCCTTATCATATCTTCCATTCATACCAGTATTTTTAATTTTATTTTGTACATATCTTCCAATTCTATCTAATCCACCTAAACTTGCTAATTGCATATTTGAAGGTGTCGCTATAATCATATCTCCACTGCTTAATTTTTTATTCCATTCTTGCAAAGTACCATATCCTAAACTTGGATTTGATTCTAACCAAAACATATTGTTATTTTGTGGCATTGGATAGAGGTAATATAGTTTATGATATGTTTTAGTTATATAATCTGTCGGAGTTGCTTTTGCTACAAATGGATTTATTAATGCAATTCCTACTAATATCATCATTATTGACAATACTAAACTCTTGCGAATAGATGATTTTTTCAAAACAATCATTCTTAATTTCATAATTATTCACTCCTTATTTTAAATAATCAATCGGGTTCACTGTTTTTCCATTAATCCTAATTTCAAAATGTAAATGATTTCCAGTAGAATTACTTCCTGTTGAACCTATTTCCGCAATCTTTTCTCCACTTAGAACAATTTGCCCTTCACTAACAGCGACTTTAGAACAATGAGCATAAAGAGTTTCATAATCATTACCATGATCCATAATAATGTGTAACCCATATGGGCCTTCTGAATTTATAACCTTCTTAACTTTACCCACACGACTAGTTTTGATTTTGTCACCTAAATTACCTGCGATATCCAAACCATGATTATGTTCATTATAACCTTGTGTAATTTTACCCTTAATAGGCCAATCAAAATTTGTTCCTAAATACCTCTCCCATATATTTTTATAACCTACACCTGTAGATTCATTATTACCTTCAACTCCCAATGCGTTGTTAATTTTCTCCTTTCCTCCACTATAAGTGATAGCAATAGAATGAATATCGTCACTTAACTGTTTTAAAGGTACAATAGTGCTTGATATAATCATTAACCCCAAACTAACGACTGCAAGCCATTTAATCGCCAATGCCATCTCTCTACTAGCAGTATGTCTAACATAAATATAAACCACTAAATATAAAGCACTTAAACGGATAAAATTGGAAATCATTTGAAAACCTCTGCTACTTTTTTAAGAAAATCTAGAGAAGCATTTAGCACTATAAGAGTTACCAATATTAAACCTAATGTATCAGCATAAAATGACCATTCTCCTTTCCCAAATATTTTAAGTCCCATTTTAACAACCTGTAAACCAACAGCAATACCAAGTATGGCTAAGATTGGGGCAGACGCTTGAATTCCTGGGAACATTTTGACTCCTCCTTTTTTGTCAAATGAAGTTTTAAACAAAAGTTTTTAATCTCATCTATAGTAAGTAATTCTACAGAATATGGGAATAATTTATCTCTATTAATTATCTTCTGGATTTTATTCTTTGCAGTATCACCTCCATCAGTTACAATTAAAACCACAAAAGTTTGATTTTTGGACAAATCTATCCACCAATAAGTTGAGATGCCTTGTTGTCTATCTTTAATTAGCTTTTCTGCTAAATTGTTGTATTGCTTAATTTTCTTAAACTCATTCCCTGATTCATATCTGGTAAATTCGTTGAAATAAATTTTTTTATCATTAAAAGTATCAAATGTCATAAATTGATCTGGCTTTACAATAGGTAAGAATTGCACTGGCTCATTTTCAAAAGTAATGTTCAAGTAGTTGCTTGCCCTAGAATTAAGAACAATGAATGTATAAACCCATGATTTTCCTAATGTGTGTTCAATATTTTTAGGTTTTTTCTCATCAAAAATCCAAAAATAATCTTTTTCTAAAAATGAAATTCTATCACCTCTCTTAATTCTATGTTTTTTCTCTAACCTTCTACAGCAACGGTGAGCCATTTCAATAGAGAGTCCTTGAAACTCAAGTAAATGGATTTGTGTTGTGTTCAAGCAAGTACAACGTTCTAGATGTGCTAACACTCTTAAGTCTCGGTAATAACCCTTTGTATGACTTGTTTGATTCATGGTTATGAACCTCCCCTTGAATGTCTGTATAGGGCATAGGATATTGAATTAACCTTGACAGTAATTCTTCATATCTATCTGAGTCGGATACTACACTAGGAAAATACATGGACTGAACTTCTATTTCCTCATCCCAATCAAATATTGCTCGACCTTTTGCCTTCTTAGGAATAAAGGCCGCCTTTGAATTACCTAAAACCATATTAGAATTTATAGGGTCTTTAACCCTATATACAAGATTAGCGTCAAACATCGCTTTAAGTTCAGAAAAGTTGCCTATTTTACCAAGACTATTTGCACTTGGTCTTTGAATTGCACCGATACTAAATATTCCCTGCGAACGTCCTTGATGAAGTAACCTATTAAACGATTCATAAGCAGAAGAAGTGAATTCAGCCATTTCGTCACAGACAACAACAATTGCTGGCATTTTATTCCCTAATTTTAAGAATTCAGGAAAATTTCTGGCTCCAGTTTTACTTACAATTGGCGATCTTCTGTCATTTTCATCATTAACTTGCTGTAATAATCGCTCAATATGTTGAGGTTCTTTAGCCCACATAGCACCATATTTTTCAAAGTATTTAAATTCACCTAACTTTGGGTCACATACTACTGGAATTACGGAAGGTTCTTTATCCATCCCTTTTAAACTATTTATGAGCAACATTGTGTAAATTGCAGTATGACTAAAATTTGATTTTCCAGAACCCATCATCCCACAAACGAGTAAAGTTAGTATCTCTGCTAAGTCTTTTACAATAAAACCATTAATTGAGTATCCGAAAGGAATAGGAATCATCATGCCTTTTTTTAGATACGGAGTTGGATCAAAATTATAAGGATATGTCCTTGTTCTATTTACATTAGAAATAGTCATATGGACAGCCATACCATGTTGTTCAATCTGACAATTCCCTGTTTCCCCTAAAGAATCCGCAAATGTCTGTTCTAATTTTTTAAAAGTTTCAAAGTTTAATCCAGCAGGAAGATTAATTACAAAAAACCAAGTCTCATTATTGTGTTCATCTAAACTTTTAATTCTTTGGATTATTTCCTTTAAGTTTTTTGGCCTATCTAAATTAGTTTTCTCTACTATATCTTCATCCTTTGGTTTGACGAGATGCTTCTTGATAATGATTGGTCGATAATCTTCTCCATAATGGAATATGATCACATCGTAGACTTTTGCAGGTATTCCTCCACCTCGTTCCCTTCCTTTCTTCCATTGCTTAATTGCTAAATCATAAACATCCATTTTGTCTGACATAAAACCACCTCTTTAAAAATGATATTAGATAAGTAACAAAGGTGTGTATATACGTTTGATAGATTGTTGTTTATCCCGTTTGTCTGTGCAAACGATAAACAAGCTGAAAACCGCATATAGCAAGGATTCTAAAATCAAAGAAGAGAAGAGGAGGAACATGTGACGAACTGATATATTGAATTGTATGAATGGAGACGGTGGATAATTACAGTAGGACATTTGGTAAATTGTGCTTGTGATAAAATGGATAAATATAAAAATAAGACAATCCCAAAAATATTCCAAAAAATAGGAATAAGAGATTGCCTTACATATTTTATTGTATTAAGTTTATAAGACTTACTGTACATACAATTACTAAAGATGATCCAGATACAATAAATATTGCCCCTATTAATGCCATAATAATTCAACTCCCAAATTTGATTATGAATTTAATGTGTCCAATGAAAAGATAAATATACATTATTGTCCACCTTAATATAATTATTTATTTATTAAATTATATATCCTTATATATTAATTAAATATCTTAATTAATATATAACTAAATATCTATTCTAATATCCATATTAAAAATAACATATTATAATAATTATTCATAAAATAATATAGACAACCTTCCTTCAATTAGATATAATAGATATTAATGAATATATCTAAATAGGAGGTTTTAAATATGTCTCAAATTATTAGTTTTGCGCTTCAGAAAGGAGGAACAGGTAAAAGTACGACAGTCAGTTCTACGGCCTATATCCTCGCAGATGCTGGTAAAAAAGTTGCTATATTTGACTTCGACCCACAAGGAAATATTTCTCTCGCATATGGCATAGATTCTGATACATTACCACTAACAATAATTGATGTTATTATGGGAGATTGTAAGGCGAGTGAAATTTGCATTAATAAATTTGGGGTTGATCTTTATCCTTCCAATGATTGGTTATCTAGATTTGAATTACTATTGATAACTAAGCCTGATAGATTTCCAAATCCTTGGACTGTACTTAAAGATATCGTAGATTCAGTTAGAAATCAGTATGATTATATTTTGATTGATTTACCTCCATCTTTAGGCGTATTAACAACCAACGGGTTATTGGCTTCTGATGGAGTAGTAATTCCGATGCAGACAGAATTTTTTGCATTGTCTGGACTGAGAAATATGATTTCTAGTTTGGATACTTTTATCATTCCAACATTTAATCACAACATTAAAGTGCTTGGAATTCTCCCAACTATGTATGATGCTAGATTAAATTTGAATGTGTCTGTATTGGAAAATGTTAAAAATACTTTTATCAATACACAATATAAAGTGTTGACTCCTATTCCTAGAGCAACTAAGTTTGGTCTTGCACCTACAAAAGGAAAACTTGCAGTTGAAATGTATAAAGACGATCAAGTAATTCAATCCTATAGATTGTTTGTAAAAGAGGTGTTTGGAATTGGCTAAAGCAGATGAATTAGGGTTTAGTGCATTAATTAAGCCTAAAATTGAAGAAATTCCAGTAGAAGAGAAAGTTAATATTCCAGATATTAAGATAGATAACTCAATAGATATTCAAAAAGATATTGATTCTAATATCTCAATATCCGATAAGAAATCTATTGAGTTATCTAAAAAACAAACTGATAAGAAAACTAAAAATCAATCCAATAAATTAGAAGGAAAAGTAGATGCCAAGAAAGATAATCTATCAGATATAGAATCATCTCTTACTGAACTCATTGCCACTAGAAAAAGCAAAAAGAAAAATAGCAAAGTATTTGTGGGGTTGCACTTACCAGAGGACGTTGATGAAGTATTGACTCAATTTAAGAAGGATACTGATATAGATAGGTCAGAAGCAGTAGCATCGTTTGTCAGAATTATGCTTAAAGACTATTTTATTAAGTAAAAATAACAAAGGCCCAACTAGTCATACAATTAAGTATGCTTCTAGTTGGGCTTATTTTTTCTTTCTATTCATTTATCAACATGTGGACAAATATTTTAAAAATATATTCCCTTGTGGATAAATTTCCTGTATACTTTAAAGGAGATTTGACATACGTTGTCGAATATATAACTCATCCCAATAAAATTGAAAAACCACTTCGTCTGCAAAACAAAGTGGTTTTAATCTAGCAAATGTCCTCACCGACATTAGCTTCGACTTCTGAGATAATTATATCAAATACAAATGAAAATGCAAGAGTTTGTATTTAGGATAATTTAGTAAAGATTGTCAAAGTTAGTAGTTGTGTGAGAAACATGATACTAACTTTTTTGTTGTGGAAATTCAGAAGAATACTTAATTAAATAAGCAATGAAAAAATCTCCTATAGATGCTAAGTTTTGCCGACACAACATCTGTAGGAGACCCCGAAGACTTGTATTAAATTTCTATAAGTCATTTTATCATGATTTTTAAAATTTGTAAACAGTCTTCAGCATCGCTATTCGAAAAATGCTGAAAGAGGGAATTAATTTGTTCAGATTACCCAAACCACAAAAGAACTATATGGAAGTTCCTAATATTGTATTTGATGAGTTAATACCAAGAATTAGTAATTTATCTGCCTTGAAATGTTATCTTCTAATGCTGAGAAAATGTTGGGGTTTTTCAAAGATAGGTGATTGGATCAGCATCTCACAATTAATTAAACTTACTGGATTGTCTCGCCAATCATGTATCACAGGAATGAAATGGTTAGAGGACAATGGTTTAATATGGTCATCAAGGTCAGGTATCAATGGATCTATTAAGATAATGTATTTTTTATGTAGCGAGGAAACTGAAGAGATTGAAAATATGGTTAAAGAAGGAATGTTGAGTGCAGATAAATTATATGAAATGATGATGGAAGAAAGGAAATCGTAAAATGTCAACCAGTCTAAATTCTATACTGGTTTATAGGTACTTATCCACAGAAAACACCTGTCTAAATTCTAGACCAGTCTAAGTTTTATACCCGACCCGTATAGAATTTAGACCCACAAAAGAAACTAATACAAGGCGTGTATATCTTACTATTATTACCATATATTTAGAAAGTTATCCACAGGGAGGAACATAATGCAAAGACAAAGAACATGGGAACTTCAAGAATGTAAAGATTCATATCAAGAATTAATTGAGTCAGTCGAATCAATAGAAATTAAAGTAAGTGAAAGAATGAAAATTATTGCAAAAGAGATAGTGATAACTAGTTTTTTGAATAATTTAAAACCTAATTTAGAAAATTTTAAGAATAGAGTTATCAGGGAAAATAGAATTATGAATCATGATGTTTCTTGATTTTAAATTTTTACTCCGTTCAATTGTTCTCTGACTCTTACCATTATCTTTTCTCCAATAGCTTTTTCAATATATTGATCTATACGTTTCTCCAATTGCCAAGTATTACTTTTTTCTAATCTATATATAGAATCTGTGACTGCCTTATCAACTCTTTTATGTAAAAAATCTCCATCTTCTATCTTATTGTTAATAATCCTAACAATCAATTTTTCTAGCATTTTTTCAATATCTTCTTTAGATATCGCAAGTTCATTGTGCAAATAGTTTTGCAACGCCTTATAACTATCTAAGTTAACTTTTAATGTAATCTCTTTTAATTCATCCATTATTATTCCTCCTAAATTTTATTTTTACACTTGATTTATTATCCACATTTAGGACAAACCACAATTCTCTCATAGCACTCTCTGCCAAAATGCTCGCCTCTAGATTCTTTTACTTCAAATAATTCACTTCTGCAAGTCTCGCATAAACCTTCTTCCTTGCAAAATTCTTCATTCTTTTCACTCATATACTCAAGCAATAATCTAAAATTAATTGCATCACTTGGCATCCTTAATCCATTTACTATTTCTAAATATGATGGATCAGAAATATCATAAACTAGAACATCTTTAATATCATAATCCATTATTACAATCTCCTTTTTGTCATTATTATTTAATGATAAATTGATTATATGATCAGTATATTTTTCACATGGGTAATCGCATGAATTAATTCTTTGGCATTTTATATCATTGCAATAATTCATTTATTCTCCTTATTATTTTATTTATTGTATTATAATAATTTCTCAGCAACATCTGTCCAATTCCACAATCTATGATAATCATTTGTCTTTGACCACGGGTAATCCTTTCCGAACACATATTTATTTACAGCATTACTAGAAATCAAATTTGAAGCATGATCATCTATAAATATTGAATCTGGATAATCCATTTTGATTATTTCCTTATTCATTTTGCAATTCTCATTATACAATAAAGCATAATCTTTAATAAATGGTAATGTTTCCTGTAAATATAATGCTTTTCTAGCTAAGTTCTTAGGAGTCCCAATTGACACTATAATTATATGATATTTTTCATTTAATTCTTTTGCAATCTCATATGTATTTCCATTAATTAATTCAAGGTAGTCAAAAAATATTGGTAATTCAAATATATTTAGCACATCTAACTCAGTTTTTAAAATTGGACACTGATCACTAAAGTTCCACTCTCGAACTAATTCCCAATTAACTGGAGTAAAATCTTTGTGATATTCATATATGAAGTTGTAAGATTCGCAGAATGCTTTAGTGCTTGCGGTTAGTGTATTATCTATATCGAGGAACAATTTATTTTTTATAATTAAACAACTCCTCTACCCATTTAATAAACTTATTAACTTCAACTTGTAATTTATCTATTCCATTTTCTGACACTATTCCATAATCAAAAGGATAATTATCTAATGAAATTTCTGATGGATGCAGTCTTTGTTCGGGAGTAAGTTTGTTTTCATGTCCCAATCTTTCTATTCTCAACGAGATAAAGTAATAATCATTATCCCAACGTTCAATCTCATTGGGGAATCGTGTGTCTGGTATAAGAACAAAATCATAATCATCTTCAAAAACTTTAACAAGTTCAATTACATTATCTACCCAATAATTATTATTTTTTGCTCTTACTTTCTCAGTCCCTATTTTTTGTAATAATTCTCTGCCTTTAATATCTTTTTCTCCATCCCAACCAAAATATTTTTGGCAAAGGAATTTAAGTTGATCTGCATAATTAATTATTAAAACTCTTTTGCCTTGTTTCTGTAATTCTGTTTTTAACAAAGTAGCAGTCAAGTCTTTGCCTGATTCAGCCTTACCTGAAATTGGTATAATGATTGGCAAATTATTTCCTCCTTTCAACAGTAATCATTTCACTATACGGTAAACTTTCAACTACTCTACAAAAATCAGGAAATTCTCTTTGTTTATGATTTTTTCTACCATGATACACATTTCTTAAATTCTCATAATTTCCAGTCCAAGTTGATAAAAAATTATAATTTTGAGGAGAATCAAATACAATTTCTCTCCATAATTTCATTGCTGATTTAATATCTGTTTCTTTAAGTTGTTGATATTCTAATATACGTTTATTTAAATCATCCATTACATATTTTCTCAATGGAGTAATATTTATTTCTCCATCTTGACTGTCAAAACTGAAATCATCAGCAGTTAATAATCTAGTTCCTAATTTATGCATTCGACTTGTGCTATTTCTTACTGTTGAAACTTTATACGTATCGAAGTCCCACCACCAACTCATAGGAGCAGTAATATCCATAGAAACAAAGATTTGACGAATAAATTTTGAATGATCTGAACCAGCTTTAATAAGTTTTAATGCGACTTCCATATCTTTTTCACCTATAATATATTGTCCGTTGTCAAAATAACTATCTGAACTTTCCCATGATTCCAATGGGTTTCTCATACCTCGAATAGCATTTTGAAAATTCATAACTGAAATATTTTCTACTTTAATCAATATTATCTTCCTCTCTTAATTAAACTTCACCTTGTCATACTGAAATTTCTTATGATAGATACATGTTGGCTCATAACAACATTCGGGACAATTCCTGTGATAAAGCATCATTTGGTTATTACAGGAAAATTTATTCTTCATTGGAATCAATCCTGCTTCTAGAATTTTCCTCTCAATTTCTGACACATCACTTAATTCATCATCCTGAATATCTCTTTCCTCTTCTTTTACCAAACTCAACTCATACTCTTCTAAACTTTGAATGATAGTACCATTAATATCCTTCTTTTCAACATCATCCAAGGCGAATTTA
>Ga0209728_1000833_pt1 | contig 21800 bp, 43 predicted proteins | sample RifGroD1_FD_183997 | JGI IMG/M metagenome (GOLD analysis project Ga0209728, IMG submission 183997) | Groundwater microbial communities from Rifle, Colorado, USA - Groundwater D1 (SPAdes) (version 2) | ecosystem: Environmental > Aquatic > Deep subsurface > Groundwater | place: Rifle, Colorado... | reverse complement strand
CACGAAAATCGAGCCGTGGAATAGAAAGCTACAATCTACCACGCACCGTTTCAATCCTTGAACCAGTGGCTAACCTGTTGGTAGTACTCTAAAGTTTTAAGTACCCGCTACCTCGGAGCACTGTACACATATAATAGTCAAGCTTTCTTATATTCTATTACATGCCGTTATACTATTACTATTGTTTTAAAGAAACTAATAGAACCGATAAACTATTAGAATGAGTGTATAGCAATATAGAAGTTGTTATCGGTTTTTATTCTTGAGTTATTACTATCTCTTTAGTTATGATACCATCGTTTGACATTACCAGAATAGAATCAATGTCATCTATTAGTTTATCATTACTTATAGGTATTGCTATCAGTTGTGGCATAGGAGGAATCTGTCTCAACATAGTATGTGTTTTAATTCCTCTAGGTATGAGTTCTTTTATCTCCCCTGCTTTTACTAATGTGTTTGCAAGTTTTATTAACTTCATTACTTCTGGTTCATTGTTATTTAAAGTGAGTACTATTCTTTCCATCTATTTCTCCTTATGATTTAATAGGGTTGTCCGTCTGATATATTATCAAACTCTCCGTTGATATCGTATCTTCTTTTCTGATAGTTATCTGAGAGCATCATAGCAAAGTTAGCTATGTCGGCACACTTCTCTGATAGTTCATCTACTGAGGTATCCCCCATCGGATATATTTGTTTTAATGATACGAGTCTTTTATCTAACTCATCCAGTAGGAACTTACGATTGCAAGGTTCCTCTGACCAATGGGTTTTATGTACGTTATCCATTAGTCTTTTAAACATTATGTTAGAGAAGTTATGTATTGATTTAATTAAGTTGAGTGGTGTGTTCATCGTTTATCTCTCCTTATATTTCTTGACATCTATTACTATAACATTCTTCACATAGAGTTACTTCTATTTGTTCATCGTTTATCTCTTTGGCATAAGGGCAGTGAGTCTCTATCACAGTCTTGTCTTGGGTACCACAGTCTTGGCATGTTAAATATTCTTCTGGGATATTAATCTCTACCATTTATTCTTCCTCTAGTCTTATTGATATGTTACAGATGTCAGGTTCCCAATCTACTGAATGTAATTCACATCCATCATCCCATAGGTCTCCTACATGTTGTTTACATACGTGAGAGTATCTATCATAGATAGCTTTCACTCCGTCGGGAGGATAGACTATAGTATAGTCAGCATCTTTCTTACAGGGAATAAAGCAACAATATTTAGTACCAGAAGGATTGTAGCAGATAGACCTATTTCCTGTTAGCCTATCTACCAGTCCACTCCAATAGAAACTTATGTAGGCAAATATATTATTTATTTTCATTTAGATTATATTAAATTTCTTAAGTATGTTATATAAATTATGAGGATTTACTACACTTGAGTTAGTATCAAATAATACTTTACAATGGAATAAAGCATCTGTTACTAACTCAGAACAGAAGAACTTCTTCTCCGATTCTTTTGTTTTAATCTTTGAATTAATTCCATGAAGTCCAGACATCAAAGCTTGGTAGAAATCGTAAGGTCTACCATTCACATCATTGACAAAAGTTCTCAGGGCATTAGCATCAAACCTTTCTCTAGCACTTAGAGTTAGAGGGAAACATTCTTTACCTTGAGTTCTGTTTAATGCTTCGGATAGAGGAACTATCCTCACTCCCGCAGTTTGAGCTTCCAACATATTTTCAGAGTCAACTGCTATTCCCGCATGGGAATACTTAGACCAAGTAAATATACGAATAACTTGTCCCATTAAGTCAGCAGGTTCAAAGAAGATTACATCTCCCGCTTGTAATTTTGGATATTGTTTTTGTTTCTTACTGAATAACATTTCTATTCTCCTATTGTTTATATGATTTATTATGTAGCATTGACAATAGTTTCATAAGACAACTGAACTTTAGTTGGGTCTAATGCTTGATAGTTTCCTTTGTCCTCGAAAGCAAATTCAACATTGTTTACTGTATATGTATTCTTTACTCCATGTATATCTGTTATAGATATTAAATCTCCCGCTCTTGGTAATAGTACTATGGTTAGATTATCAGCTACTACAGTTCCACCTACCACTAATTTCATCATATATCTTTCTCCTTTATTATTGTATTATATATCCCAGCTCACTTCTAATACTCTATCCGTCTCTGTTGTTTTTTGTATGGTTACTTTGTATCCTTGCTCTTGATAATGGGATACTATTTCATCAGATAATGAAATAGGAATCTCATCTACTTTGATACTAAGTTTACCATAATGTACTCTACCTTCTATCTTATTATCAATGATAGCTATATTAGATTCTAATGTTTCTTTACGAACTCCTTCAGCGGGCTTTGTCATCTAGTCCTCCTTATAGTTTGATAGCATTACGTCATAGTCGCTGAAAGCGTATGAGAGTTTCACTATCAAATCCCACGCTTCGTCAGAAGGAGCTACATCCTTTGACTCAAAGAAGTCTAGTATCTTTAACAAAGCTACGGCTTCAGTGTTAGTCTCGAGTGTTATAGTTATGGGTTTAAATTCTAATTCGTCTTGAGTTATTCTCATCTTACCAACTCCTCTAATACTTCAACAGAAACTTGAGGGAGTTTATAATTAGGGTCTTCTAACTCCCTAACCATTCTTCCAAAATTAATTATCTCTTTGATTGAATTTCTTATAGAAGATTTTATACTTGTGTAAGCAACGGTAAATTCTGGATACAAATCTTGGTACCCCGTACAATCACTATAAGTAATTCCCCATAAGAAATTGGATACGTCTAGGGGCAACTTAATATTAAGTAAAGTATTCTTAATAATTCTTTGGTGTAGTCTTGGGAAATCATTAGACTTCTTAGAGTCTATTATCTTCTGGAAATCCCTCAAAGTATAAATTTTCATACTGGTTTATATTCCTCCACATCTTTGTAAACTACATGTTTAAATTTATCATATATAATTCTAGGATTACTTGGTAATTGTTTTAATATCTCTACAGCATCTGGAAAGATATAGGTAGTAGGCATTGCAATATTAGTCCCATTTACTATCTGATAACAGTTATCGTCTATTGTTATATGTGAATACCCGTTATTAAATTGTACATAAGAGATAGTTTCATAGGAAGCTTTATCTTTATGTCCAGCACTTAATGACATAACTTTTATCATAATTGGATTAAAATCTACCATTTATTTATCTTTCTTAAAGTATTTTAAGTATATTCTTAATAATTCTTTTTGGTCATCTTCCATCATATCTCTACTGCAACGAGAACAAACCTTATGATGTTTCTCATAAAGTTCAACAACTCTTTTACAATCTATGTAGAAAGAATATAATTTACCTACATCCATTATTTTATTTCCTATAGTACTTTGAATTTCCTGAACCGCCTTTAGGAGGAATAGGATTATCCGTAGTTCTCTTACCCCCAGTGTATCCCCTAGGATAGTTTTCTATAAACAGTATATAGAAACCTACACAACCAAGTACAAATATTAGAGGGTAAAAACTAATCAATGAATTAACATCCATAATTATCTTGTCCTAGGAGGTTTTGTATCAGCAGGTATTTCCCCTCTACCTTCATGGCATCTACTTCTTATTAAAGGTTGAACATCTTTAAAAGGATTGTACTCTTCCTTATTTTTAACAGGCTTCTTAAGTTTGTCTGCTAATAGAGTGTCTACACATTCAACAAGAACCTTAACAGTATTCTCTAACTGAGTTATTCTGTTTAGCATATCAGTATTTTTATTATCTCTTAAGGGGGAACCTTTACCCATAGTTAAACCTGTAAAAGATTTAAAGTCAGTTACATCTGGGTAAGGACAAGTTCCTAATAGTTGACACCTTACTCCGTTGAAATTAACACAACCATCACACTTACTCATTATTAGATTCCTTTTTGTTTCTTCTCTAACTTCTTAAGTCTTCTCTCTGCTTTTCTTCGCTCAGTTCTAAAACCTCTGGGGTCAGATTTTCTCCAGCTCTCCATGAAAGAGAAGGTATCTTGAGACATAGTATCTTCCTGATTATCCCCTGTGTACTTATTTAATAGAGCGTCAAGAACTTGTTCGGTTGTATCTTTATTAATACTTTCCATACTTACTATTATAACCTCTTCCATCAGATTTGTCAACTGCTGTAATGAACATTTCTTTTAATTTAGGATGAGTTGTCTTTCTTATCAAAAGTTCTTTAAAACATACTTCTAATATATCTCTTCTGTTTTGTTCAAAGTTATTCATATTAGTTTCCTTTAATTGTTTTAATAACATCAAGTCTGGACTGGTAAGCTTTAATCATAGTCTCTATTAATTCAATTCCAGTATCGAGGTTTTGTTTATCCAATTCTATAGAAGGGTCATTGATAGATATACTTCCATCTGAAGCAATTCCAGTTTTAACTTTAATAGCAAGTTCTTGTAATGAATCCATCACACAATCATTACTCTTAGCAGCTTTATTGTATAAGTTAATTTTATTTTTAGGAACCTTTCTGTCCAATAAGTATTTTATTACGGGAGCTAACAATACAATTATCTTTACTACATCTACTTTCATTCCATCTCCTCAACTATTTAATATCTTGGCTAAATCATCTAACTCATCGTACCACTCATTGTTTATATAATTCTTGGTTAAGTTCTCCAAGTCCCTTAGGTTTAAATCAGATACATTATCCATACCAGAATTATTTTTAGATAGTCTTACTTGGAATCTCCAATAATCTTTTATGGGTAGCATTTTTCTTAATATATATTCGGTAGTATCTGACTGACCGTCCGATACTAAGTCAAACAAATTAGTAGCCCAGTCTAACATATTATACTTCTTAATCTTATTAGGGTCTATATACTCGTATAGGGAACCAGTACCTAAAGATATTAATACTATCTCTTCGTCGGGATACATCTTCTGAGCTTCAACATAAGCACACAAAGCTGGATTGTTAGCGAAAATTCCCCCATCAACACATAGCATCTCGTTCAATACATAAGATTCAAAGAACGTAGGAGCTGCTGAAGTAGCTCTAGCTATCTGAGATAATAATATATTAGAATATCTTTTATCTTCTTTAGTAAAAAAAACGGCTTGTTTAGAAAGTATGTCGTATGTTGTTACCAATAGCCCTTTGTCTGATTGAATATCCCCTAACTTAATCCCTTTAAAAATATCATTAAGCACCCCCTCTATATCTGGCGAAGGATACTTTATAGCATCAAGTGGATTAAGTTTTAACTTACCCTTGAATATTTTATGTATGGGTTCTTTAGTGTAAAAATTATATATATCATCCATATTCATACCAGTAGATAGAAGTAAGGATATAATACCCCCAGTAGAAGTTCCAGCAAAAAAATCAAAACTTTGTCGTATGGGTTTATCTAAAAGATTATTCTCTAAGTATCTTAACAATACAATAGGAATTAATCCTTTACAGCCTCCTCCGTCTATAGACAATATTTTTTTCATCGTATAACTCCTAAGTTAATTTAGCTACTGATAAGATATCTTTCCATACCACATTTAAAACTATGTTCTCATTAGGAGAAGCAATATAAACATAATTAAAATCCGCTTCCGTTTTAATAATATAAGTTCCTACTACTTCTGAAAAATCTCCTAATAGAACTCTGCCGTTACCTAACACATAATCAAACACTTCCTGCTTCATATCTAACAAAGTTTGAACATCCACAGGGACTTCAGTTATAAAATCAGTTCCTGTGAATTCAAAAGTTTTATCAATATCATCATGTATCGTTACATTAAAATTAAATATCATATTATATTTTTCCTATGCTGGTTTCTGTAATACAATCCAACCACTACCATCTGGATTTGAGAAGAGTTCACAAGCTCTTCCTCCAGATACTGAGAGAATATTAGAGCCATCTATCTTTTGCCCCGAAGTAGGATAAAAATAAACTGTCTTACTTCCAGTATTTTTAATATAATAAACTCTCTCGGGGCAAGTAATTGAGTCTGGTAGGTAAGCATTAATAATACGGGAAACATCAAAAAGCCAAACTGTAGCAGAAGCATCCATAACTATATTATCGTAACCTATTATTTTTTTAGACTTAATGGAACCCGTTCCATCTTGTCCTATAACTGGTAAAGAATTCATTAACTCATCTAATCTAGTAGGAGATTGACTGAGAGATGTTATATATGTTTTCCAGTTCTCCCACTCAGCAGAAGTTATATCAACAGTATCTGGATATCCTATTACTATATCATTAGCTCCGTCTATCCTTAATACTTTAAAGTAAGGAGTTACTTTTAACTTGGCATCTATTTCCATAGAGGTCTTATTAGTATTATAAGTATCCGTAAGTTCTTGAACCGTTGGTTGTATATCTTCTAAGTTCCATTCGTGAATATAGGTATTTCCGCTAGAGTCAGTTTTAAGAATAATATCCTTCTTAAAGTCTAATTTCCTACCCAATCTCTTCTCTATACTTGAAGCAAAGTCCATTATAAACCTCTTCCTTCCACAGTTAATATTTCTAGTCTATAACCTGTTAAGTTAAGAGTACTAAGACTACTGTTATAAACCTCTACTGTAAGAGTGTCCCCCCTACTCAATCTTGTTATAACATTACAAGAAGTAAATAAATCCTCAGTAAAAAGTAATCCTGCCATTGATACGTTACTGTCGAAATCTATTATATTCCCGTTCTTCTTGATAGTTACTTCAAACTTATAGTTACTCGGAACATTGTTTAAAATCCCAACAAAGTTTATCGCTACAGATTGAATCTTCTTAGATGTAAAAGTATTAGTTACAAACTCCCCATCCTTATCTTCCGACTCCGTAAAATTAACAGTAGTGAAAACCCTAGACTGAATACTCTGAGAAGTTCCCGTAGCATACACATAGGAGTCTGGATAGTTAGACCATAAAGTATGGTCAAGAGTATTCCATAAATCCAGTAATTGTTGGTATGTTGGCTTAGTAGGAGAAACGATATTCCAAGTATCTATACAGATTCCGTCTGGGTCTGAATCCCAGTCCCAATCTTGACAAAGAATAACTTCAGATTGAAAATTTACTTCTCTACCTACATAAGCTGTTATTGCTTCTTTATAATTAAAGCTCATTTATATATTTTTCCTATCTTAATTTAATAATACTAAGTACCTGATTTCCGTCTAAATTTCTATTATTACTACCATCTGTATGATAAGCATATATCTCCAGAGTATCATTTACCGCTACCTCTATGGGAAAAGATAACTGTACACAAATAAATCCTCCCGTAGCTCCACCTCCGCTATCCTCTATAGAGTGCATAAGCATACTTCCATTTTTATAAATAATTAAATAAAGAAGTCTATCGTTACCAAAATTAGTACCTATAAAATTAGAAGACACTAGCACAGTCTGGTTAGATAAACTTGTAAATGTACTATTTGAAAATTCAGATAAAGTATCTGAAACTTCTGTTGGAAATAAAACTTTGGTGTACACCCCTCCTTGAATACTTTGGGTGGATGTATTCTTAGCAGATACTCTAGTAGCGGGTAAAGAATCTATGCTAGACCAACTGGTATTAGTTCCATCGGTTGCTAATAATTTCCCACTGTTTCCAGTCTGGGATGGTAATATATTATTCAAAGAAGTATTTTTATCAGATACATCACTGAGGTTATTACCTCCGAGAAGTATCTTAGAAAAGATACCACCGAAATTCTTACCCTCTAAGATTCCACTATTACTCTGAAGAGTTACTTTATTACTGGATTTACCCAATGAAAATATGCTTCTAAGAGTGCCTTCTATATTTAGAAAGTCGCTCATGTAATCTCCTTTATATATACGTTTATATCAAAATACTATTTTACTCTTAATGATATCATTGTACCATAAGCAAAAGTATTTGTCAATACCCTAATTAAAAATATCGGTATCGTTAATCATAGTGTCTATCTTATCACATAAGTTAAGACCTTCTTCATAGGATTGAGTATCTAATAATCCAACAGTAAACCTAGAAGTATCTTTAAATAATAATTTATATCTTCCTGAAAGTTTTGAAGCAATTTTATAAAGTCTTTTTAGTTCTAATTCTCTTTTATCTTTTGACATATAATTTCCTTTTAGTTATAAACACAAGCATCCTTAATATTCTATCCCTTTTCGGATATTAACTGTTTTTAGCACAGCTCCGCAATTAGGGCAATAGTTAGACCTAAACTCAAAACTTCTCTTACAAGTAGAGCATGTCTTCTCGAAGTAATGCTTTACACATCTCAAATCCGTCATGAGGTCGGCTATATCTTTTATTTTGTCATAAAGAGATTCAGACCAAATACGTCCCGTTAATACTATTTCTAGGTCTGGTCTCTCTTCTTTCATGGTTCTTATGAAGTCAAAGAAGGTTCTCTGAGATATGAGAGATAAGTTTAATGCTCCAAGTATCTCATCCAGTACTAGCATGTTGTACGGTTGAGAGTACTCTTCTATATGGTCTTGTGCTATTACATTCTTCTTAGTCTTACCAGCATTGATATCGTCTACCATAGAGAGCCAAGCTTCCCTAACCAATACTTTATCTTCGTCATCTTTATTATGCTCTAGTATTACTTTATATGGAACAGTGTCATGTGATTGTATTATGGTTATATTATTCTTAAACATCCTACAGGATTTCAGTTCTCCGTAAACTCTATCCACCGAAGAGTCTCCCTTCATGAACTGAGCTATTAATACATTCCAGTCTTGCCCCATAGCTCTCATTACTAAACCAAATGCACTTGTAGTTTTTCCTTTACCGCTTCCCGTATATACCTGAATCAATCCTGATTTATTTATCATTAATCTTTCGACTTCTTTCTTTTCTCTAAACTTTTCTGCATGCTTTTAATTCTAGGATTAGCCTCAAACAACTCACAAAAATCCTGAGTTGGAATCTTTTCCCTAATAGGAATACAGTACTCTCCTAGCTGAAGTGCGGATATCAAAGGACACTTAGCTAAGTGTTTACAAAATCTACACCTATCCTCGTCTTCAAAGAATACTATATGACCTCCGTTACCCTCATCGTAGCCTAGGTACATAGAACCTCCTTCAATATAAAACGGTAAAATTTAAAGTTGAAAATCATTCATATCCACGATGACAACACCATGATATACAATCAAAGACTTAGGATTATCTCCTAGAATACCAGCGTAATCCTGTAATCTATCTGTACTAACTTTTCTTAATAACCATATATAAAAACATAAAGGCATACATAGTAGTAGGAGTGTCTTTAGTTTTAATAAAAAACTCTTTAACTTATTCATATCTAGTTTTAATCTCCTCTATTAGTTTCTCCAACTTAACTCTTGTCAGAGATTCTTTCTTTAATCTTTTAGCTATTCCTTCTATACTTTTAACTATACTTATAAATAATAGCATATTATTATTTATTGGTTTTTTATTACATAGTACATCGAGAAAAGTATCCGTTAAATAATAATGTTTTTTTCCTCCTCGACTTAGGAATACCTTATTGTAATCATCTAACTTTAGCATATACCCATCTGGTAACATTATGTGAGGTATCTCTCCTCGTCTCAAAGCTCTTAAGTCTTTACGATTTATCACTACTCTTCATCCTGCTCTAATTTTAATCTAATAAGAATTAACGCTTCTTCCTCATCCACATCCTCGAATGAATTAGCCTTCTTCCAATTGGATTTAAAATAGCAGAGCCAATCTACCTGATGTCTACAAAATATATTCCTCTTAGGAATATAGAATAAATGTTCCTCGTAATCCGTTTCTCCCAACAAATTAACATCTTCGTCTAGCAAGTATGATTTACCCGCCTTAATTTCCTCTAGGATTTCTTCAGGATTTAAAACCATTCATCTCTCCCACTTAACAAGGTATCTTAAAACTTAGTGTTCGTTATATAACATTTCAAAAAGGTCATCCACTTCCTTATCAGAATCAATAATAGTTTCTTTATCAGATTCTAAACATTTATTAAATAGATTTACGTTATTCATTCTATTTGTCAACAAGTGCATTAAGAAACCTAACCTAGATTCATCCCCAGAAAAGATTGTTTCCATCTTAAAATTTTCTAAGCTACTGGGTTCTTTTCTAGTAACATGAACCGATGTTCTACTGTGCCATCTTAGCACCTCAAAGTTAATATCTAACTCCTTACAAAGTTCAATAGCATAATAGTATTCATATTCATCATCTAAACATAAAACTGTTTCTTTTATCATAGTATCCCTTCAGACAACTTAGTACTCTGATTATACCATCTATCAATATAAATGTCAATATACTTTTTAAAAACGTAGTCCTAACTGTTCGTGTATGAGTTTTAAATATTCCATGGAAGCTTCTGGAGTTTCTAACTCTTGAAGAATCTTAAGAGTACTTATACTTTCAGAAGGATTCCTTTTCTTAAAGTTAGATATTAGATTGTCCAAGTTAGACAAATCACAAATCTTATTGATAGCCCTGTCCATATTATTATAGGCTTCTGGAATGAATACTTCTTTAGCGGGGGCTACCTTCAACTGATTTAAAGATACAACTCCCTTATCAATAATGGCATAGGTTATTGTGTCCCTTACTAGATTATAACCATCCGCTGTATTCCTCATAAATGAACCCATACGATATACATTAGTAGTTTCAGTTACTATAGTTGAGTACGGAGAGTGGTCATGTCCTAAAAAAACATATTGATAATTTTTTAAGTCCTTCATAGATAAACTTTCTTTAGGAGCTAAATTATTATCTAAATAGAAATGTCCTAAAAGTATATCTGATTTTTTTTCTGGTAGTTTTAACTCAGGAACTACAGAAGCTACATCATAGGATATTCCTTCAAGCTCAAATGACTCTAAATGTAAATCTATTACATCAGAGTTAATAAGAGTTCCCATGTCTGTCTTATCTAAGTTAAGGGTTCTATAGGAAGCATCGTGGTTTCCTAATATAGAATGTAGTCTTCCCTTATAAGGTTTCAGTCTTTTAATTAATTTATTACAGTACTCGGTGGACACTGAAGAACTATGAAATAAATCTCCAAGTATTATTACATATTTATATAATTTTAATACGGATTCCAACTTATCTATACAAGTGGTAGGATAATCATCCATTCTACTTTTAGGCTTAGTATCGGAGGCATGAAGGTCTCCTATTATAGCTGTTGCCATTATTCCTCCATTAAATCTTTTACGCTGTTAGTTATATCTGTTATAGTTGCTCTAAATAAGTATCTTCTCTTCTTACTCACTTTGTTATAACTGTGTAAGTAATTAAGTTCTATCCATAAAGAGTCTAACAATTCTAAGTTACTTGGGTTAAACAGAAATTTATTACAGTATTCAGCTATCTCTATTAACTGTTGTTTATCGGCTAAACATAATTCCTCAAAGTATGTTTCATTTAAACTAGATAACTTTTCTTTAATACAAACTATCTTGTGTCTGTAATCAAGCATTAGGAACCTCTTCAACTCTACCATCACTAATCCTATAAATCTTATTTGCGTATTGAAGAAAACGAACATCGTGAGTTACTATGGATATTCTTAATCCTTTCTCCTGACATATTCTATTCAGAAAAGTAAAGAAGTTGGGGAGATACTCTGTAGATATATAAGAGTACTTCTCGTCTACTTCTAAGAACTCCTTACCCTTATTCACTAATGCAAAGATATTAAGTATAGCGGAGATAACAGACCTGACACCGTTACCACATCCATTCTTAAGAGATACTTCAAAATCATTATCTAAATCCTTAAGTTTAAAAGATAGTCCCTTTGTCCCTCTTTTATCTTCTAGTTCTATTGCTATCTCGTAGTTCTTATCATAAAATATAAATCTAAGAGCAGAGTTAATAAGTTCCTTTAAGAACCCTATGCTCTTATCATATAAGATATCTTGACTCTTCTTATAATAGATAGCAGACTCTTTAATTGTTTCTAGGTCTCTGGTTTCTTCTTCTATCTCCTTATTAACCGATAAGATAATATTCTCTATATTACTTACTCTGGCTTTAAGAGATTCATACCTACGAACCCTATAGTCAAGAGACAAAGATATGTTATTATCCATATTAAATATTATCCTCTATCTCTTTAAGTTGAGGTTCTGATGAGGTCAGATACTCTTGAACTTGGTCTAAGAAAGATTCTACCTCTGGTTTTTTACTATCCCTGAGAGCTACAACTTTCTTCCAATCTTTTAAATCATCGAAGTTATATTTTTTTACAAGACTACTTGCTTCTTTAACTTTCATACTCTTTACAGCTTCTACCTTAGACTGTCTCAATTGAAAAGCTTCATAATTCTTTTTAATTTCTTCAGCTTGTTTAATGTCCATTTATATTTTCTCCTTTATTGTTTGTCCGCATAAAGGACAAGTCTCCATCGAATTCAGTTGTTCTTTTAGTTCTGTTAGATTCTTTTGAATCTCCTTCTCCTCTTCAGATATATCTCTTACCTCTTTTAAAATACTTATTAGGTTTTCACAATCCTTATCAAGTTCTTGATATTGTCTAATGATATTGAAATCAAACTTAGGGTCTTCTGGAATATCTACAGATAAAGATTTATTTAAATCTATTAACTTATTAGTATCTTTGTTCAACTCAGTATATTCACTAACAATACTAAAATCAAATTCTTTATAAAGTACTTCTCTATCCACTACCAACATACAATCTTCTAAGAGACTAACATCCTTGTCCAATTCAGTATACTTGTCGATAATGCTAAAATCAAATTCCTCTCTTTTAATCTTAGATATATCAGATATGTTCTTGAGGCATGTTAAAATACTATTACAATCCTTATCGAGTTCTTGATATTCTTGAAGCATAAATTGTAACTTATCTTTCATAATTAATAAATCCTCTTCGCTATAAGAGTTTATGAAAGAGTTTATTTTACTAAGTCTATCTTCGTTTATAGTAAGCTTACCATTCATGTCGGCTATCTTACGTTTAGTTTCTGACTCATCTTCTTTTATCTTTTTCATTACAGCCGTGGAATCGTTTTCATTCATAGCAAAAATGTCTTCAAACAATTTATATACCTGAGAGTCTGTTCTGTCAAAAGGAAACAAAGAAGACCACTCGTCTTGTATATTTACTATACCCCCATCCTCATCAAGATAGAAATCATTGTCTGGCATCAATTCAAATAAATCTGTTCTTCCCACTTTTTGATGAACTACCCCATCTATTTCGTAGGTAGATTCTTTAGGAGTTCTAGTCCACTTAACTTTCATTCTGTCTGTCTCTATCTCTACTTCAGCTTTATCCTTACCATGTTTAATAAAAGATTTAGCTTCGGGGGGATTCTTTAGTAAAGAATAGATAGCTCTTATAGTGGATGTCTTTCCTGAATTAGAGGGTCCCACGATAGCAGTGATACCCACAGGAAATTCCAAATACACATCCGATAAAGTTTGAAAATTCTTTATTTTTAATTTCATATATCTTTCCTAATTACTATAGTATAATTAATATTATATCACATCTTAATAAAAAAAGCTAGAGGTTTTCTCTAGCTTCTAAAAATTTTAATATAAATTATTCTTCGGGTATCTTTATGAATGGAGTTTCTTTAGCAACCTTAAGAATGTAATCCTTAAGTTCCTGTTCGTCTATTCCTCCACTTAAAGCTTTCTCTATCATGTAAGATACTAGGAGAGCATCGGCTTGGTCATACACCTCAGCTACTATCTCGTCCACCCCGTCTTTTGTTACAACTAATTTGTAATTCTTTTTGAATTGTATTATCCTTACTTTACTCATCTTCTTCTATTATATCCTCCTCTGTTTTCTCATGTACTAATGTATAGGCTCCGTCATTCTTCAGAAACTCGTCTAACTCTGCAAAATTATCTTTAACCCATTTGTATAAAGACTTTATACCACAGAGACTCCACTCCCCTCCTGCGGGGTTAGGTATAATTTCGGTCTTCCAATAAGACCCTGCTGATTTAATATACCCCTTACTCTTTAATAAATCAACTAAGAAATATATATTAGATACCCCCTTAGTAAAGATAAGAGGAAATACTATTGGAATCTTAGAAAACCCTTTTCTGTTCTTATCTGCCTTAGCAGAGATATAACATCCTACAGGAACATCCTTCTCTCCCTCTAGGGTTACTCTCTTCTCTAACATGTCAGCTCCCCCATTCCTACCGCTGTCCTTCTTTAAAGATATAATAACGTCTGGCTGATAGTGTAAAGCTTTACACCCTGCCGATTTAGTTTTCTTATCATAAGGACCTTTAGCCTCTATGTTAGCTCTCTCTTGGTTTACTAATAAGGTTGTAATACCCGCCTTCCTTAATAACACTCTAAACTTCTGTAAGAAGGATGTCATAGCCTTAGCTTGTCCACACATCATAGGGTCTATTACTGACCTAGTTAATACAGAATCATCTAACACATTAGTAATACTATCTATAATAACTACATCATAAGCAGGGACATCCTGTTTAACCAATCCTTCTAATATCTTCTCAAGGTGTCCCACTGTTTGTAACTCGTCTACAAAATTGAACAGTCCCTCATCTATATAGGGTAACATACCCTGAGACTCAATCATGTTAGCTAAACCAGCTTCAACATCTATAAATAAAACTTTCTTACCATATTGTTCCATAAGTCTTCTAGCCATGTGTAATACTAAAGTAGTCTTACCTAACCCTTCTGGGGAATATATCATAATCATATCCCCTTCTCTAATACCCCCCGATAATAATATATCCATCGGTATAATACCTGTGGGAACTACTTCATCTTCTCTGGCTTCGGCATTAACATATTTCTTTAAGAAGTCGTCAAAAGATAACTTCATATTTATTCCCGCTAAGTCAGTGTCTTCTTTTTTCTTGGCTGGTTTCTTTGGTGCCATCTTATATCCTCCCGTTAATTATGATACACTTGTTGCGAAATCGATAGCCATCTGCTTGCAATCTTCTAATGTGTTGGCTATCCATTCCCCTCTCCCTCTTTTATAACAAGGACAATTATCTTCATTACATTCTATTCTAGTATCCCTACACAATAATCTGCTTGTTCCATCATCTATACCGTAATCTTCTACTAAATCAGAACAAGCTCCCCAAACACTTCCATATCTATAATCCTCAAAGTTATCTGGAGTATAATGACAATCTCCTTTTTTGCAAGTAGAACCTATACTAAAACCAAAAATAGCTCTATGACTCCAACCATACCACTTCTGTTCCTTAGTAGAGAAACCAATACTACAAACTTTGTTCTCTGGTTTGGATGTTTGAAATTCAGAATCTATAGAATACTTTTCCATCTTAACAGATAACTCTACAGCATCATCTATATACTTACCTTCTTTGTTGTAAGCCCATACCATTACTACATCCTTACATCCTTCTACGGAACATTTAACTAATCGGATATTAAAGTTATCAAACTCTATTATTCTTATTAACTCTTCTTCCATACATACTGTTCCCCATAATGAGCTAACAATAACGCTTCTGCTTTACCGTCATCCTTTCTAAGTTTTATATACTTAGAAGATTCTGGATATAATTTTAATGCTGTATCTATCGACTTATATTTGTCGTGGTCTAATCCCATCTTAGCTTTCCATATTGAAGAACGAACTTCGTGGTACTCTATGTTCAAACTAGAAAGTACTCCTAGGTATGCTCCATACCCTTCTGCGTACACAAAGACCGATGATACTCCCTGTTTTGGCATTGCTTGACTGTGTTCTATGACACATTTAGCCTTACCCCGATACTTCTCGAGAGCCAAGTAGATGCCCCTAGGGTCTACTCTAGTCTTAGTCTCGGGAACTCTTTTCATATTAACTACTTTGGTCTTTCCCGTTTTAATCTCCAACAAAGGGCAACTGATAATCTCTACCAGTTTCCCTTTATTAGTAATAGCTATTGCACCTGTAAAACCAGGGTCAATTCCCAGATGAATCATATCGTCCTATTCAGTATAAAAATCATCTACATCTTGAATAATCTCAGACAAGTCGAGACCTTCTAACTCCGTAGAACTAGGTAATTGTATTGTTTGAACAGGTGCTTGTACTGGTACAACTGCTGGGGCTACTTGGGGTAACGGAGCTAGGCTTACAGGGGGAACTACTACCTGTTGTGGGGGTAGGGATAATCCTACAACTCCAGCTACCGTTTGTTGTTGCTGTACTTGAGGTTGAGCCACTGGTTGGGGTAATGCTTCTAGTTGAGGAGATGCTAAAGTCTCCTGAGATTTAGAAACATTTTGTAAGATAGCATTTTTTAATTTGTCCCCATTTAAATCTTTACCTAAAGAAGGTCTAATTAATTCTCTATAACTAATCAAAAAGTTCTTAGCCTGTTCTACTAATTGAGGATTCTTTGTAATATCAAATCCTCCTTTAACTTTAATCTTAGGAGAAACTCTTTTAAACCTACCTTCTCCTTCTGAAGTTCCTTTGATACGAAGTATCTTAGAAGGGATAGTAATTGGGTCTACTTCACTATCTTCAAATTCATCGAGTAATGCTTTGTAATCTTTTTCTGTTAATTCTAATCTTACGAAAGATACAGGTAACTGAAAATTGTTTTTATCTACTGTAGTAAAAACCATTGCAGGTAATACATACTTACTAGACGGATAAGACTTTGTGGTTTCTTCACTTAACACTTCTTGACTTATCAAGTCTTCTAACACTTTGCAACAATCTCCCTTGATACGTATTCCATCATCATCGGTTGATGAAGTACAATGAATAGAGCCAACTCCCTTTACAAAGTGTGTCTTAGGATTCAAAAAGAAATCTTCGTCTACACTAAGTATGTTCACAAATTTAATTTCATCGTCTACCAAAGTCATCTTCTTAATAATGTTAGATTGTTTTGGGGCTTCTCCGAATTTTACCATTCTGTTTAATCCTCCTCAGAATTTAATAACTCTACTATGCTCGGTAAAAATATATCATTAAATATTTTATTACTGGCTTTGTCTGTCATCCGCAACGATTTACTCTTAGGTATGTAGTCATCACAGATATTTATTTCGATGTTTCCTTTAACTAAAGAAGCACTTATCTTCTTATACTTAGATAAATATAATCTATCTATACCCTTACAAGCCTTCTTCATGTTCTTTAAAATTATGTACAATAATAAATGAACGTCTCTTTGATTTAGGTATATTCCTAATTCTGACAAATCTTTACATATACTTTCATGTAAATCTTTAGCTTTCAAGATTAAAACCTCTTTTAACTAATGGGGTCTAAAACAATCAGGATTTGCCATTTGTTTTATTTTAAGTAAATCTGCTAAGGTTCTAGCTCTCTGAGAAAAAGTATATACATGATTCTTATATTCCTCTAACATGGAATTAACTTCTTCATAGGCTTTCTTAGATTGAAGTTGTTCGGATACTGTACCTCCTTTTTTTACTTTATCCTTAATGAGACTAGATAAGTTATATAGAATAGAAACAATATAACTAGCATTATATTGTAATTCTAAACTAACATTTATCCTACCCTCGTACTCCTTTATGGATAAATTCAAATTTTCTAAATCCTCTATGTTATCTGCTAACATAGTTTTAAATACATTTATACTATTACCTAAGTCTGTTCTTAGCCTAGATATACCTTCCCAGCTCATTCACAAATCTCCTTCAAAAATTTAACCCTGCTTAAATCTTCTTCCTCTAAACCTTGATAAGCAAGTATCAAAGAATAATATCTATTTTTTAATTCTTTACTTCTAGTAGAAGATATAATAGATAATATAATTCCTACATCCAATTTTGATACAATAAGTAAATTATTTAAATTAAGATGATTTAAATTATTCATTATGAATTCTTTACTTAAATTAGAATTAGTAGAAATACCATCCCAAGATAAATAATCTTTAAAAGAATCTACGAACTTCTCTGGTAAGTTTGGGAGATAAGATATATCTAACCAACAATGTTCTCCAAATTTATGTTCTACCTCCAGTATAACATCTTCTTTAGATTGAATACCTAACATATAATTATTTATTAATGAACTATACTTATTAGAAATATTTACTATATTCACAATAAAACCCATCCTTATAATACATTATATCATTAGTGTAAAGAAATGTCAACTGTTAGATTTAGAGTATCATGCTCTCAATAAATTCTCGAGATATTATACAATCATTAGGTTTTTTATCTACTCTAAAATTCCAATCCATAGCTCTACAGTGGGACATTCTATTATTCTTTGAGCTAAAGTCCTGACCCTCACAAGCTAATACTAATCCTAAGTATTCAGGATTCAGTGTGGGATTTCCGTCATTGTCTAATACTGTCATCTTTCTTCTTAAAGAATCTGTTATACCAGATATAGTTCCAATCCATTGTTCAGTTAATAATTCATCTTCTTCCTCAACATAACAAGAAACTTTAATGCCCCCTATTAGATTCTGTACTGCTAATGCTGAATTCTTTTTAGGAAAGATAGAACCAGAAATAAAACAATCTATATCTTCATTTTTACTTCCTGTTAGGGTTCTCTTCATCTTAACTTGAACATGTCTCTTACGTGAAGTGGTAGCATAGTATTGTTCGTTTAAATTTTTTAATACTAATCCTTCTCCTCCATCAGCTACTATTCTATCAAAGAACTCTTGTTTATTTATTATAGTACTTTCGGGTAATTCAAAAGGAGTTATCCCGTCAATTTTTTTCATAAAGCTAGTTAATAGTTGTCTACGTTGTCTGAGTGTTTTAATCTTTAAGTCTTGATTATCAAACTCCAACATATCGAATACACAAAACTTTAAAGGATTACCATCCATCTGAATTTCTACTGCTCTCTCCGCATGGGAACCCAATATAGAAACAGTAGCATTAAGCTCTGTAGCAGAGAATGTTCCTCCCCTAGAAGTAGTATCAAGGGTTTTATTAGATACAAGAACTTCTGCATCCAGTATAAAAGATTGTTTGAACATTCCCCTATAACTCTGGGGAGTTCTAACTCTTCCATCTTTAGTTATTAATAATATCTTTTCCGTATAACAATTAGGCAGGAAAGTTATATCTGATATATCCCTAGAGAAAAATTCAAATCCCCAATCTGGATGATAAGTTATGATACATCTTAATCCATCAATCTTGACTTCTCCTAACCAATCCTCGGATGTCAAGATATTTTTTTGTTCCTCTGGTTTAAGTTCCTTAAAAGAAAAACATAATTGAGGAGTATGTAATTCAAACAATCTTTTATACATACCCCATGTTTGAACTTTGGGATATTTATTATAATAATCTATTCCCAATATACGTTCTAATTCTTTATTAGTAGTCTTGGGATTAGATGGTACGGGTATCCCCCGTACCTTGAAGTGCTGTAGTATTTCCTCCTTTTTCATAATCCCTCTCCGTTAATCTGGAGTATCTTCTTGTGAACTCTCTTCTGGATTTATTAACTTATCGAGTTTCTTTTTAATACGTTTGTCTCGCTTAAGTTCTTTCTTTTCTTCTAGTTCCCTTTTTGTTTGTTCTTCTAAAGCTATTCTAGCTTCTTCTACTAAAGCTTCTTGTTCTCTTTGTTTCTTACTCTTTCTTTTCTTTTTTGGTTTATCTTCTTCCATCTCTTCGTCTTCTAAATCTTTTAAAGAATCTGCCGTAACAGCATCCTCGTCGTTGGTCATGATATAAACATCTTCATTTACGGATACAACATATTTACTTGTTTTCTGAATAGCTTTAAGTATCTTCTCAGCGGGTGATAGTTTAGTATCTTGTAGAGATTCTAGGATAGCTTGAGAATGGTATTCCCCAGAACCTATGCAAACAAAATTATCAGCGGGTTCTAATATAGATAGGTCTGCTTGAACCACAAATAACTTATTCTCTATGCCTACAATGAGTTCACTTCCCCCACCCATTACTTCTACACCATTCACATCTATAAGAAACTTTTCTTGTCTTAGACAATTAAGAAGAGAATCGTAAAAAGAATTATAAACATACTCATAAATATCTTGGTCAACAAATCTGGGGACTACGGATAACTTATGAGTTAGTATCTGTATCATCCTAAAACTTCCACAGACTCCTATGATAAAATCTCCTACTTGAAAAACCTTTCTTGGATAGTTTATCTTAGTACCAGTAAAACTATTAGAACCAAAACTATCAGTTCCTAAATAAACATAATCCTCAGTTTTTATCCCAACTATACAAGTCATGAAAAATCCCCCACTGAACTATTATAACCTACAATCTTATTGAAGACATCAAATAGATTTTTAATATTTTCCGTCTTTGATTCTATTTCTTTTGAATCATAATATAATGAAAATGTTTTGCACAAAGTAGCAAACTTATAATCTCTGTAGGAATCCTTAGTAGCATTCTCTATCAAAGGAGCTATATAAAGTAAATCATACCCTCCGAATTTAATATAGTTATATAAATTATACTCTGTATATAGTTTTATAAAATTATTAATAAACTCTAAATCAAATTTAATATTATGTCCCACTACCGTCAATTTATCTTTTCCCTTATTAGTAACTTCTTTAAGAGTTGAGATAAATTTATAACAAGCTTCCTCTGGATTTCCATAACCTCTAAGAGTGTCTATGTCTATGCCATTAAAATCTAAAGCCTCTTTAGCTATAGTAGAAGGAAGTCTCCCCCGTCTGGGTTTAATATGAAACGTGCCGTGGTCTACTATAGCATTATTATGTTCTATCCTGTAACATAACTTTATTATATCATCATACTCAGGATTCAATCCAGTAGTAGCCGTGGATAAAAATAGATACATCCCTTCTCCTTTATATCATTCTTAATCCATTATATCACAACATAAGTGATATGTCAATCTAAATTATACAACAATTTTAATTATGGTCTTGTTAGAACAAAGTTTATCGTGGCTTTTAGCATTATAAGCTTCTATCTCTGTAGTAACATCATAGCCTACAACATCTTCGTAATTTTGCAAGTCCACCTTAATTATATCTCTATTCTTATTCTTATAAAAGATTCCTATATTCTGAGAGGCTCTCCCCGATAATTGTAATCCCCTGTCAGAATAAGCGTTCTGACCACACATACTAGCTGACCTACTATAATTATCGGATACGCAAGCTTCATGTAAATGCCCGCTGAGTACATAATCTATAAAAATTCCATCATAAGCATACTTGGCTACAGCCTTCTTAATTCCATTAGCTAAGTCTGATTTAAATTGATGTCCGTGAATTAATAGAACGTTATTTCCAGCAACATCTATAACTTGTTCTAGGGGGTCTTCTAAATGAAAAGACACTGAAGAAGAACCCATGAATCTAGCATTTAACATATTGTACAACATTAAGTCATAGTTGTCTGAAGCTATAATATCTGTCCATGCAATATCTTTAGCCATACGAGTTTCATTACCTGTTACTCCACAAAAAGTAATCTTAAAATCCTTATTCAAGTCAAGTATGAACTGTGATAATAAACTTGTAGCAAGTAAGCAAGCTTTCATTCTATTAGTAGCATTGTTCAATAGTTTATCAAGAATATCATCTTTGTTAAGTAAATCTCCAGTAGAGCAGATAGCAACACTCTTAATACCGTTTAATTTAAAATAACTAACTGCTCTGTCTGCTAACAACTTCAGTCTCTTAGAAGCAATATGAAAGTCATATTTGTTATTTTTTAAATTAATTAACTCGTTGAAATGCAAATCAGATAGTTGAATGATACCCATACAATCAGAACTTACATTGGTATGTTTAATAGTTTT
>Ga0209728_1000832_pt1 | contig 21802 bp, 29 predicted proteins | sample RifGroD1_FD_183997 | JGI IMG/M metagenome (GOLD analysis project Ga0209728, IMG submission 183997) | Groundwater microbial communities from Rifle, Colorado, USA - Groundwater D1 (SPAdes) (version 2) | ecosystem: Environmental > Aquatic > Deep subsurface > Groundwater | place: Rifle, Colorado... | reverse complement strand
ATAATTGTACATCACTATTAATCAATTAAGTATCCCCCATCTTTCATTTAATATCAAATTTTATCACTTACAACAATACTTAATCTTTTCTTCATCGGTCATCTTCCTAGTAATACATTCTCCCGTATTCTTGACAATTTTATTAAAATAATCTAATCTACTATAAATATACCAATCTTTAGGACTTACAATTTTATTATTCATACCATTCAAATTTATCACTTCCAATCTTTGATTATTATAATAGAGGATAGGAGAGTATAAAACTCTCCTTATTCCATATCCACAAATTTTTCCAACCTCTAACAATCCATAATTAAATCTTGAATCATATCATACAATTCATTCTTCTTAACACCATAAATCACATCACTCTTCTGACTAACCATTCCCTGAATCCATTCAAATAAATTTCTACTCACAAATTTACCATCAATATAGAATGGTTTCTGCCCTTTATACTCAAAAACTGTTCCAATACTTTCTACTCTATCTTCATTTAATTTTTCATTCTTATATTTATACTGATTAAACTTAACCTCTACCCATAGCTCACTTCTCATTTCATCTTTAAAACATCTCATACCTTCATCCATATATTCTTGATATTCTACGGAAACTTCTGTTTGTCTTGATGCTAATACTCCCAACTTTTCTTCAATAAATTCTTCTATTCTTTCTGTAAGATCAACTTCCAATTCATCTAAATCCAATTCTGTGATAATAAAATTCTTGTCAACGCTCATATTATTTCTCCATTCTTGCTATTGGTAGCAACCAATAAATATTTATCATGTGGATATTTATTTATTAATCTTTAAACCCTTCCATATGTAATCTAACTCTTTCTTGCCCTAACTCATAATACTTATCATCATTTTCAAACCCTATGTAATTTCTATTTGTATTGATACAAGATATAGCAGTCGTAAAACTCCCCATACAGTTGTCCAAGACTGTTTCACATTCATTACTATATGTATTTATTAACCACTCGAATAACTCTACTGGTTTTTGAGTTGGATGAATAGTTAAACTTGGATGAACTTTTTCAAATGTAATAATAGATGTAGGAAATTTCATATCACCATGTTCTTCTGATTTATCAATCATTCCAGCTTTCCCATAATTAGTACCACTAATATCTTCTCTATCTTTTTTACCTTTTGAGTGACTTTTGCCTTCACCTTTAAACTTTTGTGGATTATATGTAGATAATTTTTTATAGAATACACAAATATCTTCATGACAACGTAATGGCATTCTATTTGCATTTAAAAATCCTGTCGTCATAATCTTATTCCATACAATATTATATCTCCATAATCTCCTATTGCTTTGCATTAAATCTGCTGTAAAAATTCCATTTGCAAATAATACAATTGCTCCATTATCTTTAATTATTCTACTATACTGTTCCCATAAAATATTAAATGGTATTACTGTATCCCATTTATTTCTTGCTGTTTGACCATATGGCAAATCACAAAGTATCATATCTATAGATTTATTTGGAATTAGGCACATACCTCTTTCACCAATACAGTCTTCATTATACACATTATTTATTTCTAATATAATTATTTCAACTCCTTTTAATAATAATATTTATAGAATAAAACTCACCATTTATAGGATTTTGACGTCCTATTTATTAGAGATTAACTCTAATTGGATGTAAATGTACACCCTCTATTCCGTCTGCAAAAGCTTCCGAAAATACTTTTCTAATTATTTGATAAGCACCATTTAAATCAGCATTTATTAATTCTCCAGTGTTGCTTTGAAATAAGCCTCTATGTATTCTCCTTTGTTTGTTGTAGTTCTCTTTAATAGGTAGTTCATTATCAAGAAAACTAGTTCCACTAGTATAAGACTCTTCTGTTTCAATAACTTTGATACCAATATTCTCCGCTTTATATTTAAGTTTCTCTATAAATACTTCAAAAGGAATACTTGTAAAATTTTGATTAACTTTTTTACCCATGTTGCTGTTTTGTTTCCAAAATTTATTTCTTCCAATTACTATGGTATCAACTTTATTTTTGAAAGCCCATTCTATTATATATTTGCTTACTTTATGAAGGAAATACGTTACTTTATTATTTCTTTTATTAGTCAACCTTTCTAATTTATTACTCCAATGTTTATTGTGCTTTATCATCAAATCACTTTGTAAATTTGCCTTCTTTTTATTGTAATATTGATTAATAGACTTAATAATTCTACCATTAACGATAAATGGTTGTAAGCCAATATTGTTTGATACAGTTGCAAAATTATCAATTCCTAAATCAATACCTATATATCTATTCAAGCAAAAAATACATTCGGGTACATCAATTTGATAAACTATCTCCATAATATAATGATTAGCTCTCGGTGCAAAACGAACTTGCATTAATTTACCTTGTACTTTTGTAGGAATTTTAAAACTTCTAAATGGTTTCCATGAAAACTTTAAAAGTCCATCTACTATTTTTGATTGTGTATTAGAAACAATAACTATATTTCTTCCGTCTTTCTTTTTATAGTTGGGTAATCTAGGTCTACCTAAATATTTGTGAGGATGTTTAGTCCAATCCTTAATAGCAACAAAAAATGATTTTCAACTTTTATCTAAAATTTCAAGTGTTTGTTGTGATGCTTGAGATCCAAGGTCTTTAAATGGCTCATGAGTCTTTAACTCTTTTTTCATATCATAGTAATTTATATAATTATGATTGAAAATAAACTCTTGTCTGATGATATAGTTAGCATAATTATAAAGATTTTTAGACTTAAAACATAAATCATCTACTGTCTTAAACATGGGATGAGACTTTTTAATTTGATGTTGTTCAACCCTATTTACTAATATATAAATTCACCTCCTTTCATTATATATTATTTATTAATTTATATGTATATCAGACTCAATTTCATTTCCCCATGAATCCCATCCATAAGCTTTTTGTCTAGCAAATAATTCAACTCTAGGTAAATCTCCACATAATTCAATTATCTTATCTCTCACAATATCTGGCTTCTTACTATGTTGTTCTATTCTCTCATCAATGACTGAATGAACACTAGCCGACATTCTTTTTGGTTTTCCTTTTGTTGCCAATAAACAAATTTCAGCATTTGCTCTAGTCCATCTACCCATTCCCCAAAACCAACTGTCTGATTTCTTATTTTTCTTAACCCATGTAAAAGCACATGTCTTATATTCAAATCCCCATGCTTTAATTACCTCAAAACATTCATTAAGTTTTGGCATTGTAACCCACATAAACAAAACACAATCATCTGCCGATAATTCTTTTATAGGTAAATTTATAATATCCTTAGAATCCATTACATCATATTTACATACTGCTCCTCTATTGCCAGCAAGTGCTTTATCTTTATAACTCCAAGGTGGATCAGCGTAGATGATATTGTATTTATTGGTTACATTATTACTCTCTATCTCTCTCTCTCTCTCTCTCTCTCTGGCAAAATTATTACTTTTTCTTCCATGTAATTTCCTCTTTCTTTAATAATTTACAACTTCCGTAGACATAATATTTATTTCTTTATTATATGTATACAAAACCTCTACAGTATTTATCACATTGCCACTTTTATCTCTAATACTTGTCTTTGAAGGTATTTCTAATAATATGTAAGCATCCTCTGGTACATTATGTTTATATTCACTAACTAAAACAGTATTCTTCTTACTTTGTAATTTAACCCATCCTATAAAATCATCATATGGAAATTCTCCAAGAATCTTCTTATAATAAGGAGTAGTTCCTTTATATGGAGGATCGCAATATATTAAAAAATTTTCATAATCTAAATCTTTAAAATCTTCACATGTAAATTGTGCATTCTGCAATCCTTCCATTTTCTTTAAAATACTATTATATCCTCTTAAAGCATAATTACCTTCACCACCTCCTTTTGAATCTCTAGCATATCCTCCCCAATACTTACCTGCAAAACTACAAGCAAATCCAACAAATCCTGCTATATGTGGTTCTTTATCTTGATTCTTTTTTGCATTTGCATAATCTTCTTCTGTTACAATAGTAGGTGGTATCCACCCATTCTGTAATGCTTTAAACATTGCTATTAAATATGGATTCTTATCATTTAATATTTTATTTTTAATATTTACCTTAGATGCTACATTTACAGATCCACAGAAAGGTTCTACATAGTGTGTGTGTGTGTGTGTGTGTGTGGAATTAATGAATTCTGATATGTATTTGCTGATACGGTTCTTGCCTCCGAAATATTGGATATTAATTCCTCCTCAAACTAAACCACCTCCGATACATCGTCTGTTTGATGAATACTTGTCTTTATTCGGCTTTTACTTTTGTCAATTGGTTTAAACAAATCTTCTATTGGAACCCCTTGCTGATATCTTCCCTTAATAGTATTTTGATTTATATTAAATTCTTTTGCCCAATCAACTAAATTTTTTGTAACATTATCAATAGTGATATTTATATTATTGCGACGATTGAGACTTTGTTTAGATTGTTCTATCCAACAACAATTTTCTGGACTATAATTACCATTTACATTAATTCTTTCAATTGTGAGATTATCTTCGTAACCATTACTTATAGCCCAGTTATAAAATGATTCGACGCTACTTAACCATTCGTCACAAACTTTTATACCTCTTTTGCCATAATTTTCATATGCTTCACATTTAGGATTATAACACCTTCTTTTCATATTTTTTAAGGTCTTATAGATTCGTGAATTTCCATACCCATGTGTAGTATTACGATCAATTGCACGTTCTTTCTGAATTTCTGTTTGTAGACAACTACATGATTTTGTATTGCCAGATTTTAAACTATCTCTAGTAACTTTTATTTGAGTTTTGTTTTCACAAGAACATTCACATAACCATTGAGAGCGTTGTGAATTTTTATAAATTTTATTTTCAACTCTATGTAACACAGTTAGCCTTCCAAATTTTTGATTTACCATATCTTCTACCTTGGACATAAATTGACACACTCCTTATTATTTAATACCTTATTTATTTTATATATCTCTACATTTTACAACTTTAATATTGTGATAATCAGAGCAATCAGAACAATAGTATAAATCATCTTCTATTCCCACAAATATGTACTTTATGTTTATCATTTCATCATTACAAAATGAACAATATTCGCTCACTAAATCATCCTCTACCTCCTTATGAGACAATCGATTTTGCTTTGTCATTATGAATTAGTTCCTCCGAAATCTTAAAATCAGTATAATCTTCAAGATATATCTCGACAAATTCTCCAACTAAACCAAATAATTTACTCTCTAATTGCATACTTCCTATACAATAACCATCAACTCTCTGTGAGTTGTCTCTACACATATGTAAATTACCCATACCATTAAATTCAACATTATTTGCTCTACCTAAAACTCTTACTAATTTATTATTAATATTTCTTCCGTTGAAAATATTATCTAAAATATCGGTTATAGATGTTTGTTCTAAAGTTCCAGTGTCATTGATTATATAATTCATTTTATTATTGATTGAAGGAGTATCCGATATAGATAACTCACCAGAGAAATGATATTTTTTCATATTTATTAACCTCTTTCTAATATTTATTTCTTATTTTGTAAATGTATGATTTTCATAAATTTCCTGACATCAAGTGAACCAAAATAGTGTATTTTTTATGATTTTTACTAAAAGTACCTCAAACCCTACTGTCACAAGGGATACAGGGATTATCTTACCTCAATTATGTGCCATAATATTGACTCTATTTGCCTCGTAAAATTGACATAGGTAAGATTGTGTCAAATAGATTATTTAGAAGCGTCATTTTATGATTTTAGTATTATAAAATATTGATATAATTATTTTATTTTCCACTTTCCATATTTTCTTTTAACTTTTGTTTCTCCTTATCTTTCTTCTGTTTAAGTTTCAATTCTTTAAGTTGTTCATTTTTTCCTTTAATCTGAAAACGAAGGATTTTATGTACTTTATGTATATCACTTTCATTGAACCTTATAACTGCCTCAGTGCAAGTGTCACTACTAATATATTCCCATACTTTAATATTTTCTTCTTCACATTTTGACATAAAAGATTTGGAACTTGATCCAGTTGGAAAATATATTGAGAGAGTGGATGAATCGTGGCGATAAATTTCTGTATTGTAATGGCCTTTCAGGTAATTATCATCCTTATTTTTTGAGCGTGATTCATCTGAGTTTAATGTATGATAGACGAAATATGTACCAATGTATTTAAGAATTTTATTTTCACCTCCTTTCTACTTAATTATTATATCATTATTTTAACAATATGTCAAATAATTATTTATTACTTTAATGAATTTACCTCCCTTCTCTAAGTAGCTTATCCAAATACTCAATAGTATCAAACAAATCCTCTAACATATTTCCCTTCTCTGTATTAACCGAAATATAACCATATTTATTACATATATCAGAGAACTCGCAGTATGTTGGATCGTTTTCTTTACATTCCATGCATTTATTTGGGTTTTCTTCATCTTCTTCAGCAAAAAATATCAATTCTTTTAGTTTTGTTAGTTGATTTGTGGTTAGTATCATTAATTATTGCCTCCTTTTACATAGTAGAATTATACAAATCTTTCATCTCATCTTTCAAAGATTCATAACCATATTTATAATCTAATCTTGGGAATATAGTTACAGAGCGTTTCCATTTCATATGTTCTACGGTTAAGATGATTTCATGTCCTATGCTGTATCCTTCTTTATCTAATTTGTCATATTGACTTACTATGAATTTAGGAGGAGAATCTGTATCGTGACTGTATTTTTGCTTGCATATCTTATTTACTGCATATTGGATGGAATCAATGATATTTATGTGTTCTAGTTTCATTTTGTTAATTACTCCTTTCTATCTTCCTTCCCAACAAGACGTTTTAATCGTAGTATGTTTTTCACAACAATTACACTTTAATTTAGTTTTCATAAAGTATCCCGTATCTTCACTATCCCAAAAATCAAATGCACGAGATATAGATCCTTCAATTTCTACTTTTACAATTTGCGAACAGATTGGAATAATTATTATTGGTTTTGAGTAATTATTTTCTTCTAGAATATGTTTATTGGCAATTCTATTTCCACAGTGTTGACAATCAATATATTCATTTATTGTGGTGATATTCTTTCACCTCCTTTCTATAATTTATTATTTATTGGATTTTTAGGCAAGGGGTAGGTTTGTGAGTATTGTTTGATTAATATGTAAACAGTACCGCCCCTTGCCTATGTGATAATTATAGCATGTTGTGTATTGGAAGTCAAGGATTAATTTTATTTTTGTGTTTATGGTAATCAAGTATATTATATTATTTATCTCTTCTTAATAATCCAACTAATCTTATTTGCTTTACCATTGGCCCACCATTCATTCTTCAACCAATCTAATTGTTTTTGAGTTGCAGGTTCATATTTCCATTTTGCTTTCCTATCTAGGAATGTACTAATCATCAATGGAAACTTCGTATTTATACAGTGCTTCATAAAGTTCTTTTGGTATTTTATCTCTATATTCATCTGCTATTTCTTTTATATGTGTTTCTTTATATTCTTTATATGTTTTAAACGCTTCTAATGGAGTATTATGTAAACCTAAATATATTAATTCTCCTTTATTATTACAACCTGCTTGATATTTATTGGTCTTTTTGTGTAAAGTAACACCTATTGGGAATTCTCCTCTATCTATGTCTGTTTTAGTAAACAAATTATTTATACATTGAGGTACAAATACACAAGTCTCAGGACTGTAAATCTTATTATTTTTAAATAAAATATCTTTATCTAGACACATTGTTTCACTTCCAATTTTATAATAATTTTTCTTATACCATTTTATAAAGTTTTGATAATTATGCCATTCATCTATGACTGTACATCCTATATATGTATAATGTTTTTCTTGATATTTATAATCGTAACATCTTTGTATCATATGTCTCCACGATGTTTGACTTTTTATATCATTTTCTCCTTCCCCAAGATAACCTATTCCGCAAATAGTTTTTTCATACAAATCTTTTATAATACCATTTGCAAATTCTTTATATGCCCTATTTGTAGCTGTATACCCAGTATTATAAAAGAGTACATCAATATTTCTGGAATTTTTATAATTCACAATGGTCATTAGATTTCCACTTTTATTTAATTTCGTTTCACCAATTCTATCAATTAATTTCATTTATATTTCCTCCGATATATTATTTATTACATTATGTAATTCATGCCCATTTGTTTTATGTCTTAATAATAAATATCTCTTAATAGTGTCGCTTAATTCAATCTCTCTAGCACATCTTGTACAAGCCACATATACGATTGCCATCTCCTCGAATAAATTTTCATTAACTTTTTTCTTTTCTGGGTCAACTTCAATGAACTTATTATAATATTCACTTTCAATGTCAAAATGATCATCACTTATGTATACTGGTAATAGATAATTTTGGCCTTTACTGCGATGGATGGTAGAAAACAAAATATCTGCACTTTCTTTTTTAGTTACTGAGTTGTTTTTAATTCCATTTACAATATCAATAATTCTTGACCCATATTTCTTTACCATTCTAATCAATGCTAATAATTCTAAGTCCTTTGTTTTTTCACTGTAGTCTTCTAATTCACCGTAATTTTTAAATTTAGATAATATTTTATTTTTAGTTTGTTTACCAATGCTAAAATAGTAACAGTCAGAAATATTCTCAAAGTTATAAGATTTATATCCACCTTCAAAATACAATTTCTTATTCTTATCAAAATATAATGCCTCAGCAACCTCTGCAAAGATAAATGCATTTGTTCTACATAAACAAACATAAGGTTTACTCTTATCAATTTTATCTACTATAGTTTGTTTTGTATTAAATCCTTTCATCTGTATATCATTGTCAGACATATCACCAATAATTAAATTAGCAATGTGAGCAATATTTTGTGATACCCTAAAGGAAGTTGTTAATGTATATTCCTTTGCTTCAAATAATGGCATAATATTTACTGCATTACGCCACGAGTACAATGCTTGAAAGCGATCTCCACAAATTGCTATGGACTTAACATTAGAATTAGCAATAATATCAAACATCATCTTAGAGCTGTCCTGCGCCTCATCAAGAAGGATAATATCATATTTTTTACTTAAATCTTGTTGGCTCAATTGAAACAGTTTTAAATAGAAATCGTGAGTCACTTTAATGTTATTTTTATATGACTTCATCAGATTCCATAATTTTTCTGATAAAGATATTATTTGCCCTCTCATATTATCATCTTTAAACAATTCTAAATCATTAAATGTTTGAGCATCTGATAACATATATTGCTTCATCATTTCATTTATTTTAACTGCTAACTCCATATCATTGTGCCAGTTGAGATTTAAATCCTTTATAATATCTACTGTTCCATAATTAAATGTGAGTTTATCTTTATAAAATCTACCCACATGTCCAAAAGCTAATCCATGAACGGTTTTTACGTCAACGAAATTAAGTTTTCCAAATGAAGTATTTTGAGCCTCGGTCTTCATCGCAGTATTGTACACCAAATACAATATCTTATTAAATGGTCGTGCTTTACAATAGTAATACAAAGTCGAGGTCTTGGCTGCCCCTGCTAAAGCTGATATTTTTATTCTATCTTCTGTAGAATTTATAATATTTTTTTGTTCAATTGTTAATGGGTATCCATCATCAGACATGTAATCTGACAATTCAATAGTAATATTATCAAATTGTTTATTATAAAATTCATCTGAGAGAATATTTGATTCTGATTGCTGTAATATTAATTCTTCTTGTTTAAGTATTAATTTCATCTTCAATTCGCATTCTTCACCTAGTCCTTTAGGATGAGCATAATATTGTTTCTGGGCACCAAACTTTCTTGTAAGATTCTCTCCACACACTGAGCAATGATATGTATTTTCAAATATTGACTCTATAATATCTACCATTTTATTATTTTGATCTAGAGCTTTCTTCATTTATTTTAATTCTCCTTCTTTGAGATTATTTACTGCTTCTACAGATTCTAATTGATATGGACGTAATTCATATGCCATTAGTTATTTTCCTCATTTCTTTCATTCAATTCATTCTCAATCATTTGCAAAACATCTAAAGGAATTTGTGATCTATTTAAATCTTCTATTTCTTGTAATGATTTTTGTTCTTCAATTGTTAGATTACTTATATCCCAATAATAATTTTCTTCCTCATCACCAAATAAATCTTCAAATATATCAGGTTTATCATTGTCTTCTTTATATATTTTTGGTAGAGGTAATGGTTTTTGTTTCTTATTCTGAAGTCCTATACCTTTGATATTTGTGACAGAAATCTCATCATCTTTTACAACCAATTTATATTCTAATTCCTTTTTCTTCTTTATTAATTCCTCCAATTCTTCTAATGTTAAATTATCTATATTATTTATCTTTTGCTGTACAGTCCTTCTTTCATTAGATTGAGTTTTATCGGTATATATTAATCCCTTACCACTAATTTCTGTTTCCAACTGTCTATTAAAGTTTGCTTCATCATCCCAGTGGCCTATATATGTGGTGCAATAATGTTTGTCAGGAGTTAGATAACTATTGTTATATCTGATCAAATGCAAATCATCTTGTAATATCTTATTGTATCTCTGTATTGTTCTAGAATCCGTTACTAATTGTTTTAATTTTCCTTGAGTTAAATATCCGAACTTACTATCATTACCAGATACCCTTCTACAAGCAATGAAATATCTGATAATATTAAACTTATTTAGATTTTTAGATGCTAATTCTTCAAATATATAATTAATTTCTTCATCAAATATTTTGAAATAACCATTCTCAGGAGGAGGTATTAACTCGACATAAAATGTAGAATCCTTATCTTTGATTATAGAATTAATAGATAGTTTATTACCATTATTGTCATGATCTTTACAATATAAATTATACAATTTTATTATATAACCCTTATTCATTAACTCTATTATTGTATCTTTAATAGTTGAAATTAATTTTCTATTGTTTGATACGTTGATTCTCATAAGATCACATATTATTTGAATAGAACATAATCCAAGATTTTTATATTGTTGGTAATTTCTATACAATAATATTAATATGGTCATCTCTTCATTAGAAATACTTAGATTATCATAAAAATCATTAGGTAATTTAACATAATATTCCTCTGGCGTAATACTACTCATAATTTAATCAATCTCCTCAATCATATTTATTATTTTATTTTAGACCATTATAGAATTCAGTCAAAGCATTAAACAATTCTTTTGTTTTTGTAAATTTGTAAGTTCTTATTGCATTATCTCTTTTTATAAATACAGGTTTTATTCCTTTGGTAGATAAGTAATCTACCTCTACACTCCATTGAGTTGCATATTCTTTATCAAATTTCATTTCAAAATCAACCACCTTTTCATAGTGCTATGTAATATGTATACAATTTTGCGTTCAAATTCTAGAATGTACCCCCTATTTTGAGTACAAATTCTAAATTTATGCTCACACACATTTGCGTTCAAATTCATAGTATTTTAGAAAGTAAACGCTTTTCTGTGTGAGCACTCTCTGCGTTTGTACGCAAAACTGTGTGGGCACTTTTAGAAAGTAAACGCATTTTAGTAGTTACATCACACAGAATATAGAGTTATATAAGTATTTCCTTTTAAGTTCTAATAAATCAATAATTAATTGTCTTCCTTTATTTGTTACAAAAACGTAATATTTAAATTTATCTTTAGGTTTACTTTTTCCATTTATAAAATATCCATCTTCTATAAGTTCTTCTTTTATATAATATTTATCGTTGTATTCTTTTATTACCCCTTTCAACAATAATTCTTGAGTGGGAGATTTTAATACATAGCCCTCCTTTTTTAATTCTGAATATGTATTAGTAAGACTTGGGAACTTATTTACTTTAGCATTTAAACCATTATTATTTATTAATCTTGCTAAATATTTTCTATCAATACTTCCGCTAGTAATTATCTTCCTACCACTAAGGACTTCCTCTATAGTATTCTCAATATTATATCCTTTATTAATTGAGTCATATTGATCTATGTATTTTCCTTCTAGATATATTAATTGCATAATTGTTTTATAATGGTTATTATCTATTTTTTGTATTTCTTCTAATATCTCAAAAGTAAAATTATCTTTACCATATGTATTCCAATCCCTTTGGAGTTTATAGTTACAATGAGAATTATTGTTTAGATCATCTACATGTTCATCCCAACGTCTTTCTATATTATTACTTTCACCAACGTAAGGAAGATTGTTTACTTTGTTTATAATTCCATATACACCTATTGTCATTTAATCTTACCCCTCTATTAATTATTATTGTATTATATTGTTAGGAATTTATATTTTATACTTATGTAAAACCACTAACAATATAATATTAATTTGTTTGTGCAATAGAAAATGTAATATCATAATCAATATATTTCCTCCTTTCTGAATTTATTTCATATGTATCCCACTTAATAAGTATACCATACAATAATATTAATTGCAACTATTTTATTTATATATTTACAAAAAGTTTTTAATCAATTATTATTCCCAATCAAATATTCAATATACTTTTCCATCTCACTCTTTACTGCTAATCTTGCTTGATCAATTCCATGTCCTGATTCTACATGATATATTTCTAGGGATATGTTTTGTCTGAATGGGTTAGGAATTTGTGAACTGATTTCTCTCCATTTAGTTTTACCTTTAGGGAATGAATATGTACAGAATATATTGTTTAGGATTTGGTTTAAGTCTTGAGCAATGGAATAAATATTAGGTGTGGATTTTAGTTGTGATTTATAGTTAGAGAATTGGTTAAGATTGTTTTGTTTAGATTTATTCATATGTTTTGTTACTCCTTTCTAGGTACTTATTTTGTACAGATTTGTACCTGTGATAATTGTAACACAGTTGATAAGTTATGTCAAATAAAATTTATTTTAGTATTTAGGAATCGACTTTTGATTTGATTATTAATTATATGAAAAATATTTTCACATTTTTTTTAGAGAGTCGTATATTAGGTATAATTGTATCAGATGAATTTGTTAAAGTACTCCCCTCTATAGTAGAAGGAATAATTAGAGGATGATATAATTGGTTAGGATCAAGGGTTTGAAGGTTATTTATTGGTTTAGATTGATTAGGAATTTGTGATTAATTTTGGATGTATAATTATGAATTTTTATTAGATGTTTTTGTTCGATAGGATTTATAAATATAAAAATAAAAATAAATACTTGACATACTATTGTTAAAATGTTATACTTATCTAGGGATGAATATCCCTTAGATTTTTTGAAAGGACTGATGCCTACTGAATGTATTAAAGTAATAAATAAAATACTACACAACTAAATATATAAAAGAAAGAGGAAAGAATAAATTGACAAACACACAAGATAAAGAGATTAAACAAGAAGAGGTATTAATAGGAGAAGTTAAAGTTCCAGTTATTAGAGAGGATGGAGAATTGTATTATCCGATAAGTTTTGTTATGAGTAAAGTATTATTAAAGAAAACTAGTCAGAATAATTTACAACAAGAATATTCAATGTATATGAATAGGTATAAGATAAACTATGGATCAAGTGCTTTAGGTGGTACACAAGAGGTAAATTGCATTACAGAGGAAGGATTAAAATTAATATTAGGAAATAGTAAACTTGGTAGATTAGATGTAGACCAAAGAAAAGCAATGAATGTATTATTAGAGTATTTAGAGATGGAAACAATTTGTGAAGATAAAAGATTTCTAAAGAATGTTTCTTTAGAAGTAATAAATAAATATAATGAATATATTAGAGATTGTATTACATATGTTTTGAGGGTAGAACCAGATATAGTATGGCAAAAGTGTACTAAGTGCAATAATTATTATCCTTATCATATTAATTTCTTTGGTGAAAATCAACATAGTGGTAAGGAGTATCATTTAAATACCGTTTGTAAAAGTTGCGCTCAATGGAATCATAATAGAAGTAAAGTTTATATTAAAGGAGAAGATAATGAACTAAATTTTATATATAATACATATGGAGAGGAAGTTTATAAATTGTATAGGGATCATAAAACTATAGAAGTATATAAACATTGGACAACAACCAATAAGAAAGTATTTCCTAAAATTATACATAATAAAGATGATAAATTACTTATAATTAAATATATGTTTGAAAAAGGAGAATTTAAAGAACATGAAAAATTAAATGATATATCCGTTGTAAAAGTATGTAAGTTTAGATTAGGGGATATAAAATTAAAAGAATTATACGATTATGTACTTGAAACAGATTTAAAAACCAGTAGTAATGGATATAAAAACTTTATTGATAATTTTGAAGGAGCTAGAAAAGTGGTTAATGAATATATAAATAAAAATAATATAATTATAGAAAATATTTATGATTTTAATTATTACGATATTATTAGAGGATGTAGTTTAACTGGTTTTCTTGATAGATGCTGTAATAATTCAATACTAGATTTTATTATGGAATATTATAATAATGAATATCCTGCTTATAAATTCAAAGGTGGTTCTAAGAAATATTGGGAATCTAAAGATAATAGAATTAAAGCTTTGAAGTATTTTATAGAAGAGGATATGAAAATAGAATTAGATAAAGTTCCTTTGTATATTACATTGACTGCATTGAGAAAAGATAATAGTACAATGTATAATCTGTGTAAGAAATATTATAATAGTTTATTTGAATGGGTAAATAAAGTTTATCCAGATAGATTTGATCCTAAAGATTTTGACATTCATTATGTAAGAAATGATTTTGGATCAATTGAGGAGGCAGAAGTTCATGATATTTTAAATAAGGAATTTAAACATAAAGTGATTTATAATCCTAATAATACAGACAGAACGATTAAGATTGGAGGTAAGGTTCCAGATTGGTTTGTATTTGCTAGTAATAAATGTTATATAGTGGAGTATTTTGGGTTAATCATAGATAGGGATTCAGACAATAGTAGGGTTAATGATTATAAGGAGAGAACTGAAGGGAAGATAGAATTATATGATAAATTGGATGGATATGGTAAGGTGTACATATATCATGAGGATTTAGAGGATAATTTTAGTGGATTGATGGAAAAATTGAAAATGATTCATTGATTTGGATTGTAATAAATTTAATTTATAATTGATTAGGAGTGATTAATAAAATATAAAATAAATATGGTTGGATATTTTAAGTAAATATTTGCATCGCTTGATTAGAGTTTAGTATTTGTACTAGGCTCTAATTTTTGTTTTATTGATTTAAGTATAGGATTGGATAGGTATTATTGAATGTTAGACATTGTTTTATATACTAATTTTATTATATATTCAGATGACATGCTTTAGTTCGGTTGTGATGATATTTTGATTATAAGACGTTGGAATTTGTTTATTAGTATATTGTCAGGATGGTTGATTTAAAAGTATTATATAGTGTTTAGAATTGTTTAGATTCTATATTAAGAGTGTATTGGGTAAGTATATTTTTGGTAATGTATGTAAAGCGTAGGCCCAAGTTTATTGTTGTGTGGCGTTGATTTATATCGAAGAAATAGCGAGTGTGATATTGTATTGTTTTCGTGTTAGAATTTTTAGTTTAGTGTGAGAATTGAAACAGTAGTCTACTCGCACATCGTTTATAAATTTCCGATGTGACAAGAAGTACTGTGTCGAATCCTGTCGAAATAATAAGTTGGGTTTTTGTAAATCCACGCCCCATGTTGGCATGGAAATTGAAAGTAAAGTCTTACAATGATTTTTGCTATAGTCTATCCTTATGACAAACTGAAAATAGTATAGGCCGGATACCTTCCGAACCCTGAAAGGCGCATGAATAAAGGATTCCTGCTATTTTCTGAATATGACACAATGTGTATGTGTCATATTGGATGATAATTGAGGTATACATTTGTACTCGGAATGATTTTTGGAAGCTTAGAGGGGTGTTTTTGTAGCAGGAATGATAATTGATCCGTCTACACTCGGTTAATGCTGTAATGATTTGTCGAATGGATTTTAGTCGGGAAAATGGAATGAATGCAAAGAATGAGCAAATTATTGGGCCTTGATACTATTGTGCGTTATAACGTCCAAAATATCGGAATCTATAACATGGCCGAAGTTTTTGAACACTTACAACTATATTATAATAATCTAATATAGTAATATAATACCATATAATATAAACCTATTAAAATAAAACTGTATTGATATATTATAAATCCATCATATACTAATAATCTAATATACTAAACTAATAATAATATAATATTCAAATTACATAATTACTCTAATTAAATTATATGTCAATATTACTACACACCCTCAGACATACAGAATATCACAACGGGCATCTACTAACAATATAATCAAATACTTATATAAGCACTCACTTATATTACAGTAGCTTTTATATACTATTAATTATATACTAACATACTAAATAAAACCAACTCATAATAATCACATAATCCAATCATTATAATCACCAGACATGATCACAATGAACACATAATATGAACCTATAGCATCATAATCTATACTAATAAATAACCTCTAATCCACACCACAATACCACAACTAATACACATATCAATAAATCTAATCTGTACTAATACAATTACTCTCAATACCCTCATAGGGTATAATCTAACCTTTAAACTACTATACCCACGTAGGGTATAAAATTACATATCTCGTAATAACCCTAAAATAAAATTATACGTACAAATACATCACAAAAACCTCAAACCGCTTACAGACCCCTTGTAGCGTGCCTAATCACATATATTTTATTTTAGCATTTATACATCCAACTTAATAAATTTTACATTGGCATACAATTTGCTGTACTAATACAATTACATAATAAATCATAAAATATACTATCTGTATTAATACAACTAAACTATTTATCATAATAAACCCACTATGTCACTATAAGTATAAACAATAATAAAACGCACTAAACATATAAATAAAATAAAGGTATATGCTCACCAAATCTCGAATATAATACTTATAAGAATACATATTGAAGGAGTTGGCTAACATGTATCTAAGTGCATACATTAGACACAAAGAGACTAAAGAATATTCGATCATGAGTCATGAAGACTATAGCACTAAAGATTCATTCCGAAAAGACCTTATCTCTAATGGATATACAGTAATTAGAATATCTAACAAAAGGGACTTAGCTGCACAAGATCACAACTATCCAACATTCTCAGAATTAAAAAAATCATATTCTGAATTTATAAAACAAGACCCTATATTATGGAAAAATGAAAAAGAGTTAATAGAAGAAATAGAAAGTATAGAACTTTAAGGACTTGAAATAAAGTCCTTTTCTTTTTATCTCATTATGTGATAAGATATAAATAATCAAATACAGAAAGGAGTTGGATAAAATAAATATACCTAAATGCAAAGAGTGCAATTACCATTCATTTACCCAAAAAGATCAATGTATCCTTAATAAAAGTGATCCTAATTATATTGAATATCCTGACAATCATTGGTGTATTTACGAATCATTAAATAAAATTGACAATGAAGGATACTTAATTGGGGAAAAGAAATTTATCTATGCAAAAGAATTTAAGACTAGTCCCAAATGGTGTCCTAAGAGAGTTTAAGACTCTCTTTTATTTTTGCTATAGATTATTATACTATTATCACATAAACCTTCTTACAATCAATCCTAGCATCACTGAGCGCACATCACAAACATATCAATCTTATTCCTGCTCCTGCTGCACTCACCTATAATACCGCAATACCCAAAAACAAACCATAAAATAAATTTTGACACATCATATTGCATCATGGTATACTTAGAAGTCGAGATATAATAAAATATTTTGATGCAATAATAAATAATAAGAAAGGAGTTGAGCGAACCATACTAATAATACAAATCGTACAAATACATAGCACTGGTAGCACATAAGTATATTTATTCTATCTATTATTATTCAGCCATCGAACCACAAACTAAATATAAAATTGTTCTACGTGGAACATAAAAATAAAATATTGAAAGAGGTTAAACTAAATGAAATCAAAATCAACAAACATAAGAGCAAAATTCACAGATATTTTAAAAGAAGCATGTCAAACAGGTAGCACTTTACAAATTCCATACACAATTAAAAATGGAAAATTCAAAGACGAAGAATTTTTCCATTTACTTAGATTTTTAGATGATGAACCTATCACAATAATATCAACTACAAAAACCAAATTAGTAGTAGAGATCACTAATCAAGGTGCTTGTAATATGCTGAAGCATTTTAATGAAACAATTGAAGAAAATAATGTTAAAAAGGAGAATAAATAAATGAATATTGATACTATGAATGTAAATATACAGAATAATATATTTAAACTATATAAAGGTTTAACATTGAAAAATAATAAAGAACTTTGTACTTTGTTAGAAGTTAAGCCAATGACTAGTACAAATAGTAAAAAAGCATTTTATAAGGAATTAGAAAGATATTGTACTTACACAAAACAAGGACAAAAGATAACTATTACTGAGATATTTGATAAACCTTTGGATAAAATTGATCATAGAAAGGATATTGACAAAGAAGGTAATAACTCCAAATATGTAGAGCATGTCAAGGTATTATTATTACATACATTATCTAATGCTGAAGGTCATACGTATGCAATTCTAAAAACTAAATTATTTGAATCATTAGGAATGGTCAATCCTGAATATCTAGATAAAGAAAAATTCATAAAATATTTACTTAAAAAAGATAATAGATTTACAAAATTTGATATTAATCATTTATATTTAAGAGCTAATGACAGATTGACAAAAATTCTATTTGATTCTCTTAATAGTTTAAAAAGAAGATATTTATTAGACTATTGGGAGTTAACTATAATTGTAAGAATAAATAATGAAGGAAAGGAGCAACATACAAAAGCAACAGAGGATGAAAAAGCGTTATTAGTATCAATTAAATACAATGTATTATTAGATATGAAAATGAATTCAATTACTCAAATTAGATTTAAATTTAAACTTGATGAATTTTATAAACGTGTTAATAAAATATTAAATGATAAATACAATATTGCTTATGCATACAAGCAAATTGAAATAATATATACCCAAGAAGATGTTTTACATGAATTATCATTAATTGAAATTAAGCAAAATAAAAAGGATCTAAATGATAAAGTTATTGATACAATTAATCAAAATGCTAGAGATACATATCATAAAACAGAAAAAGAGTATAATGATGGCTTAATGGATTTTTTACTTAATGAAAAACCAACTATAGGGAAATATACTGAAATGCAATTTAAAGGATTTAAACATAAACCTGATTATATAGATATTCAATTAGAACTAGCTGAATACTTGTTAAGAATAGACGAATAAGGCAAAAAATAAAAACGACCATTTTGAAAGTCGTAGTATAAAGTACGTCAAATTTTCCATTGTGACATATTATTATATACACTTTTTAAAATGGTCGTTTTTAAAATCCTTCCAATACAGTGATCTAAAGCCCGTATGTCAGCATTTCGCTATTCGCTCAATGGCTGAATTTATACTTCTATTACTTTTTCTTTTCTTATCCTTTGATATCCCTAAACCCTAAAATAAATGTTTACATCTTATACTTTATCCTATATAATTCTAATCATCATCTAATCAATTTAATTAATCAAATACATACAGAAAGTAGGTACATAAATGAAAAAATCAAAACCAGTCGAAGGAATTTCCTATCCTCAATTTTATATGAATAGTGTATACTATGTAAAACCTTTATGGATGCTAAATTTTGAACAATTTGCAAAATTCACATTTTACATCTATAAAAGCGGATCACTCTATTATATTGCTGAAGTAACTTCAGGTTTGGAAATTTGTACACCTTGCACCAATCAAAAAGAGATTTTCAAATTAGCGAAAGAAAATATTGTAAAATACATTGATAAAATTCCTAGTATTATTGAAAAGAGAATATCCAAACATGGTGAATTGCTTAAGCCAAAATATAATTAAGAAAGTAGGTATTCCACTATGAAAAAATTATTATCTATCCTTACCCTTTCCCTATCTCTCTTAACATCCTCTATCCTAACAACTTCCGCAAATCCCTCCACAATTCCTAGCTCTGATACATCTTACACAATGATAGCACTCGCCACACAATCTACCTACAATCCATCAGATTCCGTCTATCATACTACACTTCAAAATGAAAATGGCGAAGCCTTTATAGTCCTTACAACAGACGATGTTACATTAATAAAGAGTAGTAGAAATACTACTCTTTATTTTGCCTACGCTTCTTATCTTATCTCGATATAATCCCTCCAGACCTTCCACATTGTCATATAAACCCTCAGATAATAAAACTAATACAAATACACCACTAAAGCATCAATAAGGCCACAAATAATGCTAAAAATAATATTTATGTTTTGCTATTGTAATTCCTTCAAAAATAGATTAATATATAAATATCAAATAAATTTAATAAAAGGAGTGTTTAAAGATGGCAAATTACAAAGCAATCTTATTAAACGATCAAGGGGCATATCTGGTTGAAAGAAATTGTGATACAATTGAGGAAATCAGAAATTTACTGAATGAATTTTCAGATCCAGAAAATGCTTATTTAAGAGTGTTAGAAGATAATGAAGAAGTAGAAATAGGATGGTACATAGGTAATGGATTTATGGAAGATTATGAAGAGGATTAAGGAGCCAGTAATGGTTCCTTCTTTTTGTCTAAATACTTTCAAACTCTTGTTTTATGCTACCTGGTAAACATTTTTGTATTAATTCTAAATAATTAACCAATTAATAAAACATAAAATAAATATCTAAAACCTATTTACATCCTCTATAATAAGCGTATAATAAGGGTATAAAGTTTTTGAATTTGAAAGGTAGGTTTTACATAATGGCAGTTATTAAAAATGTTAAAATCGGAGATATGCTGAAAGTCCCTACGATATTAGTATTCCCAAACAGAACTGGAAAATTTAATAGACATAATTATTCCGTAGGTAGAGTAATCAATGTTTTCAAACAGGAGCAAACTGGCGAATTTGTAGTGGAAGTTGAATATTTTGAATCATTACATTACAAAAAAGACTTTCCTTTACAAGTAAAAAAGTTCTTTCTCGCAAACTGCATGAAATATAAATTAGAACCATGTACATCACCAAATGTAGAATTATGCATAGAAAAAATTGGTTATAAGCGCATAAACGGCAACGCATACGATGTTTACCAACAAACTCTGATTGAGACATTTAATTTAAAAGCATAGGAGGGGAAACCTTCCTTTTTCTTTTAAAATCTTTAAATTTGAAAGGAGTAATAAAAAATGAAACAAATCAAAAAATTAAAAGGTTTTAAGATCATGGAATTAAATCAAGAGGAACAGGAGGAAAGAGGTTATAAGTTCGTGGTCACTCTCGGGGAATATGATGACATAGAATTTGAGTGTGAGAGTGTCGAAGAATGTATAGAAAATATAGAATCTTATTAAGGAGGTGAATAAAATGTTAATTAGTGAACTCATTGAAATGCTAGAACGAAGCAAAGAAAATCTAGGAGATGTTGAAGTCAATAATGTTACTGGAATTAATAATGAATGTGATCACATTGAA
>Ga0209728_1000831_pt1 | contig 21806 bp, 17 predicted proteins | sample RifGroD1_FD_183997 | JGI IMG/M metagenome (GOLD analysis project Ga0209728, IMG submission 183997) | Groundwater microbial communities from Rifle, Colorado, USA - Groundwater D1 (SPAdes) (version 2) | ecosystem: Environmental > Aquatic > Deep subsurface > Groundwater | place: Rifle, Colorado... | reverse complement strand
TAAGAATTATGAAAAAGGGAGTATGAATTTGGTAGAGAGTATGAAGTTGGTTTGGGATAGTGGAATTAAATGTCATCTTGTATTTGGAGGACAGTATAGCGAAGATTTTAGTAAATATCTTGAAGGAGTAGAGGGGAAGTATAGAGAGAATATCTTAAATATTGATAATATTTCTGATGAGGAGAAGTTTGATGTGTTTGATGCTTGCAATATCTTTTCTATGATTTCTAAGACTGATTCTTTTGGGATTGTATATTTAGAGGCTTGGGCATATGGGAAGCCTGTATTGGCATGTAACAATGAAGCATTATCGGAGATTATTTCCAATGGTGTTGATGGATATTTATTAAAGTTTGATGATATTAAATCAATTGCAAATACAATTGAAAAATTATTGAAAGATGAAAAGCTTACGAGAGATATGGGAATGAAAGGGAGAAAGAAAGTAGAGGAGAAGTATGATTGGAGTAAGGGAATTAAGAAAATAGACGAGATATACGTAAAACTATGAGGTTGAAATTTCATTAGTAGTTCAGTAGAATGACTATTACAGTTTAATTCAAAAAATACACACAATGACTAAGATAAGAGTAGGAATAATAGGGTGCGGACATATATTAGTAAGACATACTGAGTCGATAGAACAAAACCCAGATAGTTTTGAACTTGTTGCTCTTTGTGATAATAACAAAGAAGTTTTGGCCAAAGCGGTTGCCGAAAATGGTAATGTGAGAGGGTTTGAAGATTATAAGGAAATGCTCAAAGAGATGAAGGGAAAAATGGATCAAGTAACAATTGCTACACCAAACTATCTCCATTTTGACATGGCAATGGAAGCTATGAATATGGGATATGATGTTCTAATTGAAAAGCCAATTGCTTTTGAAGCTTCTAAGCTTCAGGAAATACAAGATGAAGCGAATCGCTTAGGGAGAAAAGCATACTGTGTTCTTCAGGTTAGATATAACCCAACAGTAAAAATGATGGAAAGAGTTTTGAAAGAAGGATTATTGGGGGATATAAGATCTGTTTGCTTTATACAGAGATGGCAGAGGCCAATAGGATATTTTAAAGATTGGAGAGGATCTATGGAATTAGGAGGAAGATCTCTCTATGAGTACGGAATCCATTATCTAGATATTGTTCAAAAACTTTTTGGAGTTCCTGAAGTTAAATCAACAGATACGTTTAACCATAAGCATATGGATATCCCTTTTGAGGATACTTCTTATTCGATTGTACAGTTCCCTAACGGGGCATCGGGAAGTGTTGAGGTAAATGTATCAGTCGAGCCTTCAAACCTTGAATGCTCAATTGCAATTATGGGATCAAAGGGATATTTGAAGATAAGTGGAAATGCACTTGACAAAGTGGAGAGAGCATCTTTTGAAAATGAAGAATTACAGAAGAAATGGGAAGCAATACAATCTACTAGTGGTGAAGCTATTACTCCTAATTCATATGGTACGCATGTTGGATCTTGTCCTAATCATCCTGTTTTATACCGAGAAATTGCAAGTGGAAAAGGCATGGATGTTACAGAATCAATTAATTCTATACAGTTCATACAAAATATTTATGAAAAAGAAAATAAATAATGATATTTACAGAAGATTTTAATAAAAAAGAATTGATAACGTTTGAAGGAAATATAAGAGTCCATCCAGATGCTCAGATATCTGCGGAATCTGTAATAGGTGAAAACACTCTGATATTGGATAGTAAATTGGGAAAAGTTACCATTGGAGAAAGTTGCATAATTGGGAATTTTACAATATTAGAAGAGAACGTTAACATAGGTGATGGATCTAAAATATGGCATTTTTGTCATATTAGAAATGATGTAAAAATAGGTAAAAACTGTATATTGGGAGATTATGTATTTATAGATTCTGGTGTACAAATAGGAGATGAGACAAAAATACAAAATTACGTTCCTGTATATCATGGTGTTGTCTTAGAAGAGGGTGTTTTCTTAGGTCCGAACTCTTTGACGACAAATGATTTGATACCAAGGGCCAGAACAGAAAAGGGAGAAATAAAAGGTGGAGATGATTGGCAAGTAAGTGCCATACACATAGGGAAGGATGCTTCAATAGGTGCGGGTGCAGTGCTTAAACCGGGAATCAATATAGGAGAAAAAGCATTAATAGGTGCGGGTGCAGTTGTGACTAAAGATGTTCCAGCAGGTGCAGTCGTTGTAGGGAACCCAGGCCATATCTTGCGGTACATAGAAGGGTACGAGCCAAAATAAATTTTTAATACATAATAAAATGATACCAGTATCAAAACCTTATATAGGTGATGAAGAGACAAATGCAGTTGTAGAAGTACTAAAATCCGGAATGATAGCCCAAGGATTAAAAACAAAAGAGTTGGAAGAAATGTTTGCAAGATTTTGTAATACCAAGTATGCAATTGCAACCTCAAATGGTACTACAGCACTACACGCAGCATTAATAGCAACGGGTTTCAAAGATGGGGATGAGGCGATTACAGTTCCATTTACATTTGTTGCGACAGCAAATCCTATATTAATGGAGAGGGGAAAAGTCGTCTTTGTAGATATTGCGGAAGATGATTTTTGTATTGACCCTGAAAAAGTAGCAGAAAAGATTTCCGATAAAACGAAATTAATCATTCCTGTAGATCTATATGGACAAATCTATAAATATAATGAAATCAAAAAACTTACCGAAGGGAAGAATATAAAGATATTAGAAGATGCTTGCCAGGCAGTTGGTGCGGAGCAAGATGGTATTAAAGCTGGAAACTTTGGTGATGTTGCCGCTTTTTCCTTGTATGCAACTAAAAATATCACGACCGCAGAGGGTGGAATGATAGTGACAAATGATGAGGATATTGCCAGAAAAGCCAAAATATATAGACATCATGGCCAGGATGAGGCAGTAACATATGAATATTTAGAAGTAGGGCACAATTACAGGATGACGGATATTGCGGCAGCAATAGGGGTTGAACAAATGAAAAAAGTTGAATATATTACCAACGCAAGAATTCAGAATGCAAAATTATTAACAGAAGGGTTATCCAATGTAAAAGGTTTGATGCTTCCTAGCATAATGGTTGGCAATACTCATGTGTATCATCAATATACAATAAGAATAACAGAGGAGTTTGGTCACAGTAGAGATGAATTGAAAGATTTCTTGAAGGAGAATGAGATAGGTAGTGGTGTATATTACCCGAAGCCATTACATCTACATGAACATTTTAGAAAGATGGGATATAAGGAAGGGGATTTCCCAGTCGCAGAAAAACTATCAAAGCAAGTACTTTCATTGCCTGTTAACCCACATGTTACGGAGGAAGAGACAAAGAAAATAATAGATAAGATAATAGAATTCTCTAAAAAATAATTTTTTACTTTTATACTGATGAAGAAAGAAACTGTAGCAATATGTGGATTAGGTTATGTGGGGTATCCAGTCGCAATGCTTTTCGCAGACGCAGATTTTAACGTTATAGGTGTTGATATTCTCGAAGACAGAGTAAAAAGATTAAATGCAGGAGAGAACCCTATTAAAGGACAAGAACCAGGATTAGATGAACTCGTTGAGAAAGTCTTCAAGGTTGGGAATTTTAGGGCTACATCAGATATGTCTGAATACGGATCTGCAAATTATATTGTTGTTGCTGTACAAACACCAGTTGCCGAAGAAAATAAAAAACCAACATATGAGAATCTTAAAGGAGCGTTAAAAGGTATTGGACAAAATATGAAAGAGGGAGTTACTATAATTATAGAATCAACAATTGCTCCGGGAACGATGGAACATGTTGTAAAGCCAATTTTAGAAAAAGAATCTGGACTTGAAGCAGGGGAAGGTTTTTATCTTGCTAATTGTCCAGAGAGACTTATGCCGGGTCATTTGTTAGAAAATATTCGATACTATAATAGAGTGGTTGGAGGATGGACTCCTGAATCTGCAGAGATAGTAAAAAAGCTTTACAAGAATTTTGTAGAAGGTGAGCTACAAGAAACAGATTGTATAACAGCTGAGATTGTTAAGGCTGGAGAAAATACCTATAGGGATGTACAAATAGCTTTTGCGAATGAAATGGCCTTACTCTGTGAAGCGTATGGCGCCAATGTATGGAAAGTAAGAGAGTTTATAAACAATTGTAAGAAAGTAACGGAAACAAGACCAGAAGCTTTAAGACAAATGCATTTTCCGGGAGCTGGTGTTGGTGGGCATTGTATACCAAAAGATTCATGGTTGCTTATTCATGAAGTTCGAGATATCGTAAACCCAAAACTTATTCCTACTGCGAGATATATTAACGATTTTATGCCATTACATATGTACGATCTCTTGAAGGATGGAGTCAAAGAGGCAGGAAAAGAACTTAAGGATATGAACATTCTTGTATTGGGATATGCCTATGATGCTAATTCTGACGATGATCGAAATACGCCAACTGTTCCATTAATGGGGAAACTGAAAGAAAATGGAATCAAATTTGAAATACAAGACCCATTCATAAATGACTATCAAGGAGATATCGAAAGTATGTTGAAAGGGAAAGATGCTATTGTTGTTATGACGGGTCATGATCAATATAAAGAGTTGAGTTACGAAAAGATGCTAAAGCTTATGGGTAAAAAACCTTTAATAATCGATGGAAGAAATATTTTTAACAAGGAAGAAGCAAGAGAAAAGGGATTCATATATAAGGGAGTAGGAAATATATAAAAATATAAAATGTCTCAAAATAACATTGGAACTGAGAAAAACCAAAAATATCTTTCGGTCTTGAGCATATTAATTGTATATGTATGTATCGTAAGTATATTAAATGTGATACTTTTGGCGGCTAGCTTTTTTTATCCAGTTATATCTCTTATCATCAGTTTGTTTATTTTATTAATAGTTTTACTAATTTTTAAAATAAAAGTTATCTGGAAAGATAAGACTTTCCACTATTTATTTTTCATAATATTGGGGATTTCATTATTGCTAAGATTATCACCCAATTTATATTTAACAGGAGGGCAAGACCAGGGAACCTATGTTTCCCTTTCGCAACAATATGAAGTTAATCATGGATTAGATATCAAAGATGAGCTAAGGACTGGATTCACTGCTAGGTTGAAAAGATTTTATGATAGAACAAATATATTGCTTGGGGTCGATCTCCGAGACAAACAGACTTCTGAATATGTAATACCATTTTATCCAGTATTGCCATCTTGGATGGCAACCTTTAGCACCATTTTCGGAACAGATAATCGTATGTATGCTCTTACGATGTTTAGTATGCTCTCTCTTGTTGGTGTCTATTTATTTACCTATGAAGTGACAAGTAAGAATCAGAATACAGCGCTACTAGCTTCGTTCCTGTTAGGTATCAATCCCTTGCATGTCTATTTTTCGAGAGTGCCTCTGACAGAAATTGTATCTTTTACTTTCTTGATATTCGCTTTATATTTTTTGGTAAAATTCTATAATAGTTTCAAAAGTGGAAAAATAAATCAGATATATTCAGTTTTATCTTTACTGTCATTCACGGCCCTATTTTATACCAGAATGAGTGCGATATTTTTTCTTCCAGTTATTGTTATGATCCCTGTAATAGGTTTTCTTTTTTGTAAAGAGGAACTCTTCAAAAAGGCCCTCATAAGATATTCTATTTTCTGGACAATATCGCTTGCGCTATCATATGTTTTTTATCGTATTTTTATACCAGAACTTTATTATCAAATCATCGAAAAACGAATAATTGGATTGATTGGTTACGAAGTAATCATTCTTGTGACTGCTTTAACAATAACAATATTGGGAGCAATAATCCTTATCAAAAAATTCCGGGCAGTTGTAAAAAAGATTTTGCTATTTATCTCTAAATATATCTATATATTTTTCATAATCTTTTTTCTGGGCTTGATTTTCTATGAACTATATTTTTATGTAAAAGAAATCTTTATAGATAATGGTTATTCGATTCTATCTCAGGAAAGCCTCTCCTTGTTTAAGCAACAAAGTTTCTTAGTGGGATTCCTTTATCTTTCTCCCATAGGTTTTGTATTACTTCCCATTTCTATAATCTATCTTAGGAAAAAAAAGAATGTAAAGATTGACTTGCTAATAACAACAATATCTATATTCTTAATATATTGTTGGGGAATTGTAAGATTAACGCAATATCATTACTATTTTGCTAGATATCAACTTAGTGAATTAATCCCGCTTGGTATTATACTAATATCGATATCCCTAATACATATTTCTGAAAGTAAACGAGGAAAATTACTAGTAGGAATATTGGTATCCATAATGACTGTGTATTTTGGTTATTTTTCTTTTTTACAGCTACAAAATTACGAAGGTGCTAATAAAGAAACCTTTGAAGAAGTTAAAGACATTATTGGAGACAAGGACTTGCTATTAGTTGTGAAAAAGGATTTTGGATCATTTAACCAAATAACTGTTCCTCTTAAGTATTATTATAATATCAAAACCTTGCCGTTATCATCTCTGAAAGATATTGATCTTGAAATAGTCAATGATGAGACCCAAAAATATGAGAATGTGTACTTATTGGCGGCGGAAAGTTCGCTCTCCAGAGAAGATGTAACGCTTGTAAAAATGCTAGAATTTGGGCATAATTACTTTGTACATTGCAATAGAAATGAGGATGCTTACTTTTATATGAAGGACCATTCAAAGGATATTCCATTTTGCAAATATATCATAATACCCAATAGGTATTACATAGGAGTTTATCCAATGTATTTGTATAGATTAAAATAATAGATTTAAAATTTACTTGACGATTTTATGTTAAATAATAAGACCATTGCAGTAGTAGTCCCATCATATAACGAAGAAAAACAAATAGGTATTGTAATCGAATCGATGCCCGATTTTGTAGATAGAATTGTTATTGTAAATGACAAATCAAAAGATAGTACGGCTAAAATCGTCGAAGAATATATAAAAAATGACAACGTTGAGGTTCGAGATCTAAACCATAGAAAGAAAATAGTCCCGAATAGATATAACTATGCTGAATTGGTTGCTGAAAAAATGGAGAAAGATGAAAACTGTTTGTATACCCCCTCGGAAATATATAATAAGGATCCCAAAAGATCGAGGATAATACTCATCAATCACCTTAAAAATGGGTCTGTGGGAGCGGCGATTGCTACGGGATATAAGTGGTGTTTGGATAATAACATAGACTGTACGGCTGTAATGGCTGGGGATGGGCAGATGGATCCTGACGAGTTGGAAGCCATATGTATGCCAGTCATCGATGGAGAGGTTGACTATGTAAAGGGAAATAGATTAAAACACAGATCTGCAAGTTTTGTTATACCCAAAATAAGATTTTTTGGGAATTCAGTACTTTCATTGATGACTAAGATAGCAAGTGGATATTGGCAAGTTTCTGATACGCAAACAGGGTATACATCAATTTCTTTAGAAGCATTAAGGGGTATAAAACTTTATGATATATATCATTCTTACGGTTGTCCAAATGATATATTAGTTAAATTAAATATCGCCAATTTTACTATCAGGGAGATTCCTATAAAACCAATATACAATGTTGGAGAGAAATCTAAGATGCAAATATTTAAAGTGATACCAAGAGTAAGTTGGTTATTGTTTAAGCTCTTTTGGTTGAGACTGTATAAAAAATACTTGCTTCGAGATTTCCATCCTTTGTTTCTTCTATACCATCTTTCATTTACCCTATTGCTAATTAATATTCCATATTTGGTAGCAGTTTTTAGTGATGTATTTCTTGGGAATAAGGTATCTACGAATTCTTTAATGGCATTTATATTTCTTTCAATCATAGGATTCCAATCTCTGTTTTTTGCCATGTGGATGGATATGATGGATAATCAAAGATTGCAAAAATAACTAGTTCATATCTCATTAATGAAACTGCATTTAAATAAACAAACAAAGATTGCCCTTATAATCATTATTGCAAATATAATTCTACTTGCGGTTATCTCGTATTTTCGATTTGCAGTTTACGATGAAAAACTTTATCTACACGAAACAGTAATGATGAGTGAGGCTTTGAAAGCCGGTCATTGGATTGGAAATTACGGAGTAGGGGTTCATGGATTTTTATTCAAATTACCTGTTGCGTTGGTATTTATGGTAACTGGCCCTTCGATATATATAGCTACATTTTTCCATATTATTCTATCTTCTATTACTAGCTGGATATTTTATCTTTTGCTTGAAAAGAAGTTGAGAATTCCTAAGTGGAGCATAATCGCACTAGTTTTTTTAATTTCGAACTATGCTTTCTTTAGTTGGTCATTGACTTTTCATAGAGAAATTCCTGTCTTATTTGCTCTTATGTTGTTTGTTTACAATATTATAAACAACAAGGAGAAGGTTTTTCTAAACAGTTTACTTCTTTTGTTAGTTATAGATGCTAAAGAGTATGTTTTCTATACCTTGTTGCCTGCCTTGCTAATATATCTTTTTTTGCTGAACTACTCTGGAAGAAAAAATTGGTTTAGATGTTTGTTAAAAACATTTAAATCTTTCATCTTTTTGATTTTACCCTCAGTGTTATATCTAGTTTTGATGTTTTGTACCTCAATCATTCCGGTTAATATGTTTGATGCTTCGTTGCTAGGACTGACTGCAAATCACTTTTCATATCAAATACAACATACTCTTCCCGAGAAAGCTTTATCCGACCTTAGTGTATACTCGAATAATAACGTAGTTTTTAGTGAAATAGGGAAAATCTCTACAACTGTAGGAAATCAGATTTTGAATCAAATAAAAGTCATTCCGATGTATATAGTAAGTTATTTTGAGAAATTTCTTTACATTTCAACATTTTCTTTCCAGGGTATTCCTTTGGTGGTACTAATACCATCATTAGTATCTTCCATATATATGTTTAAAAAATGGTGGCAAAGTAATAGAAGCCTATTAATCTTAAATACTTTCTTTTGGAGTTATTTATTTATCTACATGATTCGATCGTCTCACCAAAGATATATACTTCCTTTAATTCCTTTCGCAATAATATTTTTTATTTTCCAATTTATTTCCTTTGAGAAAGATGAGAAAAAATATCATTCATATTTTATTTGGACGTTGGTGCTAACCTCAATTGCAGTGATTATGACGTTTATTTATCAAGATTGGGGTGATTTAAAAGCTTTATTTAATATCTTTTCAGGTGCGATACTTTTAACCATGTTGTTCGCTATATATTTTCTGAAAAAGCATCGAAAGATACTTGTAAAATTTTTGATGATAGCAATTATTGTTGCCTCAGTGTTCATTAACGTGTATGCATTATCTACAAAAAATCAAATATATAAAAGTAATTTATGGGGAATAAATGGGGAAGCAGATAAGATTGCTCAGCTAGTAGAACCTGAGGACACTATTTTCGTAGATTGCAAATCGGGGACTATATCAGAATTTACATATTTGATAAATATTTATAGAAAAAACAATTATCTTCCAGTTGAATGGCATTGGAAACTTGATAAAGATCGGGTCGAAAGAAAGTTAGATACGATTGAGATTGTTCCGAATTTCTACTATACACTTGATATCGAAGATATGACATTATTTAAAGAAGAAATTATTAATAATAATATTAACAAGATTGTTTTGTTAAAATCTCAGGTAGAAGGGGAGAAATTCCCTTTAGAAGATTATATTGATATATTTAAGAAAGAAAAGTGGTTGGCTTTAGAACCGATTACGCAACTTAAGAATAAAGAGATATATATATTTGATGTAGTGCAATAAAAATGGAAAAAAAGAGATTAATAATAATTACAGGGTTGCCGTTTCGAAAACAGGGAAATCAAAGCTTGATAAGATTTGTTAATATGTTTTTGAAAAGAGGAATAAAGATTTCTATGTTTTCCGCTGGCTATGACGCAAATGGAGAGAATGTTCTTAACAATGCCGACTTTGAGGTCTTTAAAATTAAGAGCTTTGAGATCTCATTTACGAATATGCTAAATAAAATATTTCTTAAAGTTAGAAAAAACAAATCTTCTCGTGAGAATTATTTCGAAAAAATAAAATCTGAGGATATAATTGCGCCATATGGAAGTTATAATATCGCGAATTCTGTCAATAAATGGTTTAAATGGGTTCTAATAATTTTGGATAATATATTTTTGATAGTATATCTAGGAATTAAATATCCCAAAACCATTAAAGAGTCAACCGCAATTATTGGCTATGAAGCGAGTTATACAATATGTGCTCGTGTACTTGCGAAACTTTTTTATAAACAATATGTAAATAAATTTCAAGGTACAATCCTGAAGGCGACCAATAGGAATAAGGTGCGAGCAATTAAAAGTTTCCCACATAATTTTTTTAGTATAAATAACTCGGATCTTTGCTTAATGGTCAACGATGGAACAGATGGGAAATATTATGCTCAGGAAAAAGGTTGCAAAGAGATATTTTTCGAACCTCATGGGGTGTATGAATATGATAAAGATATGATAGATATGGAAATCATTAATAAATTAAAAAGACAAAATAAATTTATTCTTTTTAATAACGCAAGTGGTAGCACATGGAAGCGAACCGATAGAATTGTAAGATCGTTTATGAAGCTTGATGAAGAACTTAGAGAACATATCGTTTTAATAACAACTTACTATGCAGCGGATAGAGAAGACTTGAAGAAATTTGTTAAGTCATATGATTTAGATAAAAACATCATATTTATGGAAAAGTTGGATAATTTTGAGTGTAATTCATTACTACGGAATTCTGATATTGCTATTATGACCAATGATTTTAGTAATTTGGGGAACCCGTTACTTGAGGCAATCTATTATGGTATCCCAATTATATCTATTGATGATGGGAGCCTTGATGGTTTTTTAGAAAATGGCAAAGATTCCATTCTTGTAAAATTAGATTGCGATTTTGATAAAAATCTTTCTCTTGCAATTGAGAAGTTATACTTTGATAAAGGATTTTATCTGGATTTAAAAAAGAATCTTAACAAACACCAGCAAGTAAAAGAATTGAACGAGCAACAAGAAAGAGAGTTTAATGCAATTAACGAGATATTAAAATTATGTTAGATATTAAATCAAAATTAAAGGGGATATTTTCTTTTGGAACATTCAAAAAAAATATCGCTATTATGTTCTCCGGAACTGTTATATCACAGGCGATATATCTTTTATTTTATCCAATTCTTACAAGGATTTACTCGCCGGCAGATTTTGGCAAATATGCTATTTTTATAACATTTTTATCCATTTTTTCTGTGATAGTAACGGGGCAATACGAATTGTCAATTTTATTACCGAAAAAAGAAAAGAATTTTAGGCATTTAGTATTCGGGACAATCGCTTTGGCTTTTGTACTTACGATTTTTATTACTATTCTTTTATTTTTATCTTCCCCTATCTTAGAAAAGTATAATCTTTTAATGGGATCGGGATTATTGTTTATCCTAGGGATATCAATTTTCATAAACGCTATCTATCAAACGGGTATATATATATCATTGCGAAACAAAGCATTCAAATTAATTTCTATTGTTAATATTGTAAATGTGATTTGTAGCATTTTATTCCAATATCTATTTTCGAAAAGTGAGATTAAAGATATAGGTTTGATAGTGGGTTATATGATAGGGACTTTGGTTGCAATGATAATTCTAATTGTAATAAATAGGCATGTCTTAAAATTAGGATCAAGTTTGAAGGATTCCATACAAAGAGGGATGAAAGTAATAAGAAGATACAAAAATTTCCCATTATTAAATTTACCCGCGACATTGGTGAACTTATTGGCGAATCAAGCACCGCAATTATTACTAAATACTTTTGGAGAATCTATTGTGGGATATTTCGCAATGTCACAGAAGGTTCTAGGAAGTCCTGTAACATTATTCTCCACGTCGGTATCTCATGTATTTAAAGAGAGAGCTAGTAGTGATTATCGAAACAAGGGAAATTGTAGACCAATATTTCTTCAAACCTTTAAAAGCTTGTTTTTAATTTCTGTAGTACCATTCATTCTTCTTTTCTTTTTGGCTCCCAGACTGGTTCCGATTATCTTTGGTTCTCAGTGGATTGAAGCCGGGGTCTATATCCAAGCCCTAACACTGATGTACTTTTTCAAATTTACCGTTAGCCCATTGTCGTATGTGATTATTATTGCCGAGAAACAAAAACTAAATTTGATCTTTCAAATACTTTTGTTAATACTTTCTATTGGTTCGATAGGGTATGGGATATATATACAGAGCCCTTTGATTGGTGTAGTGCTATATTCGATCTCTTACTCTATTATATATCTAATATACTTAATAATTTCTTATAAACTATCAAAAAATGATAAACAAGTTGGTGAATTTGTTCGGTAGGATGTTAAGCAACAGATATAAATATAAAGATAATCACTTTAATGATGAGGCATATATTAAATTTTTTGTTTGGCAAAAAATACTTGGGATAAATAAGAATATCCCATGGCCAGTACATTTTACCTCATATGTGACTGGCGCAAAAAATATCAAATTTGGTGAAAAGTGCTCTCCGGGATCAAATGTCGGACAATATATACAAGCAAGCAGCAAGATTATTATGGGAGATAATGTTTTAATGGGACCTGGCTCAAAGATTATTAGTGCAAACCATGACTTCGAGGATTTTACTAAGCATATCTCTTCAAAGCCTATTATAATAGGATCTAATGTGTGGATAGGTGCGGACGTTGTGATTTTACCGGGAGTAACAATCGGAGATAATGTGGTTATTGGTGCAGGCTCTATTGTTACAAAAGAGATTCCTTCAAATGTTATTGCCGCTGGAAATCCATGCAAGGTTTTAAGAGTGAAAGCCAAATATAGAGAGATGAAATAGCTTAATAATTTGTCATTTTATTGCTTTCCACCAAGCTTTTAGATATATTCTAATTAGAAATCTAGTCATAGGGATTATAATATTATTCTTAATAATAAATAAATGAAAAAGATAACAGTTTTACTCTTTAACGATTTCACTAATGACAATAGAGTATTAAAAGAATGTCGTAGTCTTCAATCCAATGGTTATGATGTAAAGCTCGTTGCAACCCATTTTGACAAGAATTTGCCTAAAGACGAGGAAATTGAGGGATTTTCTGTTAAGAGATTTAATGTTGGGCATTTCAATTTCTTGCCAATTAATCTACTCCTTTTTTGGTTTCATATTGTAAAAAATTATAGAAAGGAAAATATTTTTCATTGTAATGATTTGTATGCTTTGCCACCAGCATATATTATCAAAAAAATATGCAATAAAAATGCAAAAATAGTTTATGATTGCCATGAACACGAGACAGAGGCAAAGATTTACATTAAGAAGGGTTTCCTTAAGAAACTCGCACAATTCTTCGAAAGAAAGATGATATACGAAGCAGACTCTGTAATTACAGTAAGTAAATCTATTGCAGAAGATTATGCAAGATTATATGGAATAAATGAACCTAAATTGGTTTTAAATAGCCCGGTATTCGAGACTATAAAAAGGCATGATCTATTCAGAGAGGAGCTGAAAATCTCTAAAGACAAAGAAATATTTCTCTTTCAGGGAAAGTATCTGCCAGGGAGAGGGCTGGATAACTTAATAGAAATATTCGAAAAGTTAGAAAAGGTAAATAGAAATATTGTTCTAGTCTTTTTAATTTATGGAGAAGGATCTGAAGTGATAAAAAAAAGAATTGAAAGATCAAAGAATATATATTGGCATGAAAAGGTTTCAGTAATGGAATATATGAAATATGTAGCTTCTGCGGATTGGGGAATATATTTAATGGAAAATATTTGTAAGAACCATGATTATGCTTTGCCTAATAAAATATTTGATTATATTCTAGGTGGCTTACCCGTTGTAGTTTCTAACTTGAAGGAAATTTCGAGTTTCGTTGAAAAACATAATGTAGGATATACAATCGATCCAAATGATGAAGAAAAAGTCATAAATATGCTAAAAGATTTTGATAAAAATACAAAAAGGAAATTCCTTCCTAATTTAAAGCAAGTTGGACAAAAATATTGTTGGGAAGAACAAGAAAAAGTATTACTTAAAATTTACAAATCATTATAAATATGAAAGTAGTCTCATTAATAGGTGCGAGGCCACAATATATAAAAGAGGCTGTTCTAAATAAAGCATTCAGAGAAGCAGGGATAGAGGAAATTATAGTAAATTCTGGGCAGCACTATGATTATAATATGGCAGATGTCTTTTTTGAAAAACTGGGTATTAAAGCTCCCGACTATAATTTGAAAGTGGGATCTGGGCTACATGGCGAAATGACAGCAAAGATAATGATTGAGTTTGAGAAGCTGTTAATGGATATAAAACCTGATATGGTATTGCTGTATGGTGATACAAATACTACCCTGGCGGGGGCAATTGTAGCTGCAAAGTTAAAAATAAAATTTGCACACGTAGAGGCTGGGATTAGAATGTTACCCAAAGATATGCCAGAAGAAATAAATAGAACTTTAACAGATAGAATAGCTAATTTGTTATTCTGTCCATCTCAATTGGCTGTTAAAAATTTAGAAAAAGAAGGAATAACAGAAGGAGTATATTTTACAGGAGATGTAATGTATGACTTATTTCTAGAAAGTAAAAATCATTTTGATTATTCTCTATATGAAAGTATGAAATTGGATGATGGAAAGTATATCCTTGTTACTTTACATAGAGATTACAATGTTGATGATAGAGAAAGATTTGGTAAGATATTGGAAGCTTTAAGTACATTAGCCCAAGATACACGAGTGGTGTTTTCTATGCACCCAAGGAGTATGAAAATGGTTAAAGAATTTGGATATGAAAAGCTATTAGAAAAGATTGATGTATTGGAACCAATTGATTATCTTAGTCTTATGGGATTATTACAACATTGTAAGAGCGTTGTTACAGATAGTGGCGGATTACAAAAAGAATCTTACTTTAGTAAAAAGCCTGGATTCCTTTTAATGCCAGATCCTGCATGGCATGAATTGGTAGAATTAAAAATGAATCATTTATGTAAGCCTGAAAATTTGCTTGAAAAGATGAAAATTTGTGAAGAATATAATTATGTTCCTAATATTTATGGAGATGGAAAGGCTGGTAAGAAAATAGTTAAAATATTGGAAAGCATGTAAATGTTTAAAGATAAAGATATCCTTTTTATAGTCCATAATTACAATAGTTTTCAAAAAGATTTGATTGAAGAAACCGCGAAATATTATCGGAAAGTATATGTACTGGTTCGATATAAACCGATATCGAAATATATAAAGAGAATTCCTCTGAAATGGTTGAAAAAATATGATGACTCCAATGTCATTGACTTATCAAATATCCCTCAGAATATAGAAGTTATAAGAACTCCTGTATGGTATATTCCGCTAGGTTTTTTCAATAAGTTTTTGGGAAATCTACATTATAAATCGGTAGAAAGAATTATAAAAAAATATAAACTCGAATTTGACATTGTGCATTCGCATTTTATTTGGTCCTCAGGCTATGTGGGAATGAAGATAAAAGAAAAATATGGAGTCCCATTTGTAGTAACTGGACATGGGTTTGATGTATATTCGTTGCCTTTTAAGACAAAGAGTTGGACGAATAAGACAAGAAAAATTCTTGAAAGTGCCGATGCGGTTATAACTGTTAGTGAAAATAACAAAAGACATTTATTACGTCTAGGAATTGATGAGAAGAAAATAGAGATAATCAGTAATGGTTTCAATCCAAGGCTTTTTTCTCCAATTGAAAAGGAAATCGCTAGGAAGGAGCTTAATATCCCTAAAGATAAAAAAGTGCTTTTGACTGTTGGGAACTTGGAGCAAGTTAAAGGACACCAATATTTAATTGAGGCAGTTAAACTGCTTAAAGAAAAATATCCCAACATATTTTGCTATATCATTGGTGGAGGAAGTTTACAGAGGACATTGCAGAACAGGATAAATCTATACGGGTTAGAAAAAAATATCCATTTAACTGGACCTCTTCTTCATGAGGAAATCAATACGTGGATTAATGCTTGTGACGTTTTTGTTCTGCCAAGCTTGGCTGAAAGTTTTGGAATTGTACAGTTAGAAGCTTTTGCTTGTGGCAAAGCTGTCGTTGCGACTAAGAATTTTGGAAGTAGAGAAATTCTCACATCAGGCGACTATGGGATTTTGTGTGAAATTGCAAACTCAGAAGATCTCGCGGATAAAATAGATATTGCACTAAGAAAAAAGTGGGATACGAAGAAGTTGATGGATTATGCAAAGAATTTTACCTGGGAGCAAGCAGCTCAAGATATCGTTAATATATATGAGAGATTATTAAATGCGTAATATACTGAATTTCATAAAATCAAATTTAAGCAAGTATATAGGACAAAGTCGTTACAAGAAGAATATCCTTATTCTTGTAGGAGGTCGTGTTTTAGCACAGGGAATACCTATTTTATTAACACCAATATTTACACGAATCTATTCTCCTGAGGAATATGGGGTATTTGCAGTTTACAGTACGATTATCTCTATAATTGCGATGATCTCAAATGGAAGATATTGTCTGGCAATTATGCTCCCTAAGGAAGAAAAGGAAGCACGAGGAATGGTTTTAATATCAATGATATTGCCATTTGTAGTCTCGATATTTTCACTTATTATCCTATTAATCTTCAACTCAGAGATTTTTGCATTGCTTAATGTTGCAATTTTGAGTAAATACATATGGCTTATTGTAGGCAATATTCTCTTTATTGCGTTGTACGAGGCTCTTTTTTATTATGAACTTAGGCAAAAACATTATAAAATTCTGTCAAGAAACGCAATAATACAGGCGTTTGTTTTAGTGTCCACGAGATTATTACTGGGGTTTACGGGATTTACAGAAGTGGGATTAGGAATTTCCTATTTCTTATCCTATGTATTTCCATTTATTTTGTTATCAATTAATATCTTTAATAGGGGGGATTTCAATTTCCAAGAGATAAACAGGAATAGCCTTAAAAAATTACTTGGACAATTCTCTAATTTTCCTAAATACACTTTATGGGCAGATTCTTTACAAATGGTAGCCCAATTATCACCGAATATTTTCTTAAACAAAATCTTCGGAAGTATTACAACAGGGTATTATTCAATGTCGGATAAAATATTAGGCTCTCCAATTTGGTTAATTACAGCTTCTATAGGTGATGTTTTTAAACAAGAGGCTTCTGAGCAATATCGAAAAGATGGAAATTGCCACAATGTTTTCATGAAAACGTCAAAAGCATTATTCTTTATTGGAATAATACCATTCATATTAATTTACATCTTCTTACCCAGTATTATAACTTTTATTCTGGGGAGTAATTGGGCTCCAGTTGGGGAATATATCCGAATCCTGTCTTTGATGTATTTTGCAAGATTTGTTGTGGGACCAGTGTCATATGTGGTTAATATAGTCGGAAAGAATAAGATTGATATTTTGTTTCAGAGTTTGAAATTCATAGCAATTATAATATCTTTTGTAATGGGCTTTTATTATAAGAATTTGACTATTGGCTTGATACTATGGTCTTTGCTTACGACATTGGCATATGTCGTTATATATTTGGTTTCAAATAACTTAGCGAAAACATCGATTTATGATAACAAAACTGAGAACAATTTTTCAGAATAAAAAAGTACAAAAATGGATTCCTGTAGTTTTCTTTATTCTCTGGTTTTTATTTTTTTTAATATTGACATTTTTTAGAGATTCTCGTTTAGATGAGAATATATACTTGGCAGAGACCGGCACGATTGCAAATCTTCTAAAAAATGGTGAATGGATTGGAAACTATGGAGTGGGGCTTCATGGGTTCATGAATAAATTAATCTTGGGAATCATATTTATTTTTACGGGACCTTCTGTCTTTATTGTTACTTTTTCAAATATAATATTTGGGATTCTAAGTGGAGTAATTTTATATAAAATTCTAACTCGTCATTTTTTACTCTCAAAGATCTACTCATTATTAGGAATTACGCTATTGTTTAGTAGTTATCAATTTGTAACCTATATGCCTACTTTTTATAGAGATATAGCGGCACTTTTCTTTTTATTATTGGTTGTGGAGCTTGTATTAAGTAATAAAAGTAAGTGGTGGGTAGGAATATCATTGATTTTACTAATTGACGCTAAGGAACATGTTTTTTATACTATTGTCCCCGCATTAGTTATTTGGATTGGATTGGAAAGTTATATAAACAATAAGGGACATTGGAGGAAAATAATTAAGGCATTCATTTTAAATAGTTTTAAAATATTTTTTCCATCCGTTGTCTTTTTGTTGTTAATGTTCACAACATCAATCATTCCTTTGAATATATATAATGGAAGCATATTAGGAATTATAACTGCTGGTTTTGATAGAATTGGAAAAGATTTTAGTACTGAACTTGCTACAACAAACCGAGACTTCCTAGTAAACCAAGGTATTGCACGCGTAATGCCCATGATTCCTATCCCTGAAGGCTCTCCAAATATTATATTTATTATAATCACAGCAATTAATTCGGCTCTTTCCTATATAGGCAAGATTTTTTACCCAAGGACGTTTTCATTTCTTTCAATTCCATTTATTATCTTAATACCAAGTATATTCGTAGGCGTTAAAAACCTTAAAAAATGGTATTTACAAAAAGATACTTCCAAATTAGTACTTCCTATTATCTTAATATTTTTTTTGATTATTTACATTTTTCATTCTTCAATAAGTAGGTACATTCTGCCAGTTACACCAATTGTGTTCTTGTTTTTTATACTTTTCTTAAAAGATTTAAATATTCATAAATGGGGGAAAACGGTGTTTGTAATTACGATTTTATGTATTATGGGAGGACTTTATTTTGAATATAGTTATGTTCCAGTTAAGATCCTTGTTAATATATTCTTCTTCTTATTACTATTAATAGCTGGCGTTTGGAAATCAAAAAATAGAAGAGTTGTAGGTTATGGTTTTATTGTAGGAATCTGTCTATTTTATGTTGGCTCAGCCTTATTAACTTCCTATATGTATGGTCAAATAAAGAGCTATAGGTTATACGGGTATGATAGAGAATGCGAAAAGATAGTTGCGATGGTTCCCCAGGAGGAGTCAATTTGGATTAATGATATATATTGGGATAAGCTACCATTTATTCTTAGAGGAGAAAATGTGGTTAAGGCAGAATGGAGATGGAAATTGAAGCAATGGGTTCCTAAGAAACAATTACTAAAAGAGAATGAAACCCTAAAAACCTATAATTTTGATTGGAGCAACGAGCCTCAATTAAAAACAAAAGTTGAGAAATATGGTATAAAAAAGATAGTGTATGTCAAATTAAATGAATTCAATCCTAAGGAAGAGATTCCTATGCAAGATAAATTAGAATTGCTAAAAACATATACATGGTTGAATCTTTATAGTGCTACGGAGATGTGGAATAAAAGTGTATATATATTTAGTATTATAGAAGAAAAATAAATGCACATCATAATAGACGCCACCACAACCCAAGATCAATTAGCATACGCAGGCATAGGACAATATACTAAGTCCATAATCCTTGCATTAGCAAAAACATACCCAGACACCCAATACTCCATACTCCTCTTTAATGACAAAGTATCAACCATAGAACCAGAAATATACAAATACAAAAATGTAAAAATAGAAAGAATAGGAAAATATAGACTAAACGATTACAAAAACGATATCTTCTACTTCACACAAATGCTACCTGTAATTAACAGAGTAAAAAAGAGTAGAAGTATATACTACTGTCCATACTTCTGGAGAAACTACCCAGCATACACAATCCCAACAGTACTCTTCGTACATGACATGAACCTCCCCATGTTCAATATGTATTCCCAACAAAGTAAACTACACAACCTATTTAGAGAAATCCAATACTGGTTTACCCTAAACAAATCAATGAAATGCAAATACATTGTTACTAATTCCCAAACCTCTCTCAATGACTATCTCAAATACTATCCTAACTACCCTAAAGTTAATACCTATGTTTCATACCTAGGAGCAGACATGGAAGAAAAAGAAGTAGACATCTCAGAAGTCTTACCAAAAGATTACAAAGAAAGAAAATATGTAATATATCTAGGAGGAGCACTCAACTGGACTAAAAATACAGAAGGCGTAATCAAAGGCTATGCAGAATTTCTTAAACTCCTAGATCCAAAACAAAAACAACCATACCTAGTAATCTCGGGGAAAGTATTTAAGGATGAAAGCAAAAAAGAAGTAAAAGAATTCCACAAACTAATATCAAAACTAAAGATAAAGGACAACGTCATATTCACAGGATTCTACAAAGACGAAGAGAAATATTCATTACTAAAAAACTCCTTTGCCTTTATGCACCTAGCACTCTACGAGGGTTTTGGAATTTCTCCATTAGAAGCAATACGAGCCAAAACCCCAACCATTATCCATGAGAGTAATGTATACAAAGAAGTATTCAAAGACCTAGCCATATTTGTAAATGGGAAAGATGAAAAAGAAGTAGGAAAAACCCTCTACGATATATATACCAATCCTGACAAGTACAAAGAAAAGGTAGAGAAAGCATATATCCTTTCGCAGAAGTACTCATGGGAAGAAACAGCGAAAAAAACACATAAGGTATTTGAGGAAATAGAGAGATAGGTTAAGAATCCTCTCTTTTCTAGATATCCTCCAACTGTCACACTTAATCATATTTTAATTTTTGTTATATACAATTTGTATGTGGCAAAAAATCCTTTTCCAAGAAAAAATATACATGATATATTCAAACTATATCTCTTTAATAAAAGTCCAAAGGATTTGTAAAACAAAGAATCTTTAAAGTAGGGGTGCTAAAGAAAAACATATTTATGGCTATTCCTCTGTTATCTAATAAGGACGTATATATTTCCACATTAGCACTAATGCATATATATGATAGAAGAGGTGCAGTTTTAGAAAACACTATTTTACCTTCTTTCAATGCCCTGATTTCTTCTCCCGATGGAGTATATCTGAATAAGGAGGGCAAGAATAGGAGAGGAAATATTCTTTTTACAAAAAAGATAGAGAACCATTATTTAGCAGTTATTCTGGAAATAGCTACTATTCAAGGTAAAACCTCTTGCCAAATAATAACAATATTCATTTGTGACCATAACTATTTTGAGGATTTAAAATGTCTTTGGAATGGAAGGACAGCGACCCCTTCATCGCAGTGTAATAATTCATAGAACTATCATACCCACCGGTAGAGCTGTATATTTCCGTATTTCACTCAAAGAACAGTCATATTATACAGTTCAATATAATCCAATGTAAAGAATCAGTACCTTAAAGTTATTAAAAATAGTAAAATATAATAATGGAAGTTATCAATATAATTATTTACATATTGCTAGGAATAATCTCACTCGCAGGACTTGTATTAACCATCATAAATCTTCCTGGAATATGGCTCATATACGGAGCTAGCCTAGTAGCAGGAATAATGGATAAATTCCAAAATATTACACCACTAATTCTGGTTGTCCTCTTCATACTCTGCTTAGCCTCTACATTTGCAGATAACATAGCAGCAGCATTGGGAGCAAAGAAATTTGGAGGAACTGGATGGGGAATGGCAGGAGCGGTAATTGGTGGAATTGTAGGAATCTTCATAGGAGGAGTATGGGGGATATTCTTGGGCCCATTAGTAGGAGCAGTACTTTTTGAAATGCTATTCGCTAAAAAAGATATGATAACTAGCCTAAAAGCAGGCTGGGGGACATTCATAGGAATACT
>Ga0209728_1000826_pt1 | contig 21943 bp, 28 predicted proteins | sample RifGroD1_FD_183997 | JGI IMG/M metagenome (GOLD analysis project Ga0209728, IMG submission 183997) | Groundwater microbial communities from Rifle, Colorado, USA - Groundwater D1 (SPAdes) (version 2) | ecosystem: Environmental > Aquatic > Deep subsurface > Groundwater | place: Rifle, Colorado... | reverse complement strand
AAAACTAAAGATGAAAATGTATGGTGGGAAGAAGTAACTGATTCTGAATCATACTTCTTTGCAAATCTGAGTGGATATAGTGCAAACTTGCATAAACCATATGCTGTTTATTTAGAAAAGAGAAAATCTTTTAGTTCGGCAGATAATAAAAAGGATGAAGACGATTTAAGTTGGATGGACGGATTACTAGATTAGGAGGTTATACCATAATGAATAATTATAAAATTTATGCACATGTAAATAAAATAAATAACAAGTTATATATAGGTCAAACACAACAAAGTACAGAGATGAGATGGCAAAATGGGAATGGTTATAACCCTTATGATAATAATAAAAATAATCATTTTTGGAACGCTATTAAGAAATATGGATGGGATAGTTTTTTACATATTGTTTTAATAGAAAACCTATCTGCAGAACAGGCTTGTGTAATTGAGGGAGAATTAATTAAAAAACACAATAGCACAAATCCAAGTTATGGATATAATCTTAGAAGTGGTGGTTTAATTTCAAAACACTCTCAAGAAACAATACAAAAAATAAAGGAAAATCATGCAGATATTTCTGGCGAAAATAATCCTTTTTATGGTAAGCGTCATTCAGAAGAAACAATAAAAAAGATTAAAGAAACTCTTAATGGCAGGTTTGTTAAAGAAAAAAGTCCTGTTTACAAAAGAAAGCATACCGATAAAGAAATAGAAAGTATGAAAGGAGATAGACCTAGCGTTAAAGGCAAAAATAATCCTAGATCAAGAGAGATAAATCAATACGATTTAGAGGGAAATTTTATACGTTCTTATTGGGGATGTATGGAAGTTAAAGAATTATTGGGATATGATAATAGTGGAATCGCAAAATGCTGTAAAAGAAAAGTAAAAACGTCACACGGATATATTTGGAGGTATGCAAATGAATAACAATAAATTTATAATTTATCATTGCCATACTGATTATTCTAATACAAATGGCTATTCTGATTCTTGCACTAGTTATAAAGAGTATATTAAACTTGCTAAAAAGCATGATATGAAAGCTATTGCGTTTTCCGAGCATGGTAATATAGCTGATTGGGTAAAAAAGAAACAAGATTGTGATAAGGCAAAAATAAAATATATTCATGGTGTAGAACTGTATTTATGTACAAAACTAGAAGTAGACGAAAGAGGTTATCATATAGGGTTATACGCTAAAAATATTGACGGTGTGAGAGAGTTAAATTTATTGATGTCTTTAGCAACTTCGAAAGGTAAGAACGAAGATAAAACAGATAGACATTTTTATTATAATCCTAGAATTTCACTGGAAGAATTAATGAATACAAGTTCAAATATTATAGTAACAACTGCATGTCTAGCATCAATGTTATGGAAAAAGAGAAAAGATACTGATGGTTATTTTAAAATATATTTAGATTGGTTAGCTAAAAATAACGATAGATGCTTTTTAGAAATACAGTATCATGACTGCAATGATCAAAAGGAATACAATGCTCTATTATGGGAATTAAGTAAAGAATATAATATCCCGTTAATAGCAGGAACAGACACCCATTCATCTACTGAATACAAAGCCGCATGTAGAAAGATTTTACAGAAATCAAAAAATAGTGATTACTCAAAAAAGAAAAAAGCAAAAATTGAAGAAGATGAAAATACAGATACAAACGAGACAGATAATAGTTTTGAGGAAGAATTTGATTTAACATGGAAAACATTAGACGAATTAATTAGCAAATTTAGAGTTCAGAATGTACTACCAGAAGAAGTATATTTAGAAGCTATAGAAAATACAAATAAATTTTCAGACTTAATAGAGGATTTTAAACTTGACAAAACATTCAAATATCCAAATCTCTATGGAGACAATGTTTCTAATTTATTTAAAGACGAAATAATGCGAAAATATCAAGATAAAATAAATAAAAAAGTGATAGATAATAAAAATCCTAAATATAAACTAAATATACAAGAAGAATTTTTAGCATTTAAAAATCAAGGAATGGAAAGTTTTTTATTGTTTATGTCTGAATTAGTTGATTATTGCAATTTGAATGATATACCTTATGGTTTTTGCAGGGGTTCTGTTGGAGGAAGCACTATTGCATATATATTAGATATTATTGATGTTGACCCTGTAAAATGGGAAACAGTTTTTTCAAGATTTTGTAATGCTGATAGGGTAAGTTTAGCAGATATAGATATAGATTTTGCACCAAAAGACAGAGCGAAGGTTTATGAATTTATTATTAAAAAGTTTGGATCTTCTAAGACATCTTATATAGCACAATTTGGTACGCTTCAAGATAGAGGTACTATTGATGTATTAGCTAAAGGATTGGATTACAAGGATTTAGATGCAGTTGCTAGTATTAAGGATAAATATGAAAAGATATTCAAGGAATACAACGACATAATACAATCTGAAGTAAATTTAGAAGAACTTGATCTAGAAAAATCATCAGTTGACTTTGACAATCACGAAATATATGCTAACCAAATTAGAAGTCAAAAAGCTAATATTAAAGCCAAAAAGTTGTATCAAAATTTTCAAGATTTAAAAGAAAGTAATAAAGATTTATTTTATTACTTTGATGGTATTAAGGGTACAATTATTTCAAAAGGACATCATCCTAGCGGAATGATAGGTTCTCCAATCACATTGCAAGACAATTTAGGTGTATTTTATAGTGGTGGAGATGAAAGTTTTCCAGTCTCTACATGTGCAATGAAAGCAGTTGATTCTCTTAATTATGTTAAGTTTGATATATTGGGTTTAAAAACAGTTGGTATAATGAAAGATACATATAAATATATTAATTCTCATTATTTAAAATCTCATGAGATTGACTGGGACGATAAAAATGTATGGAATGATATGATTATGTCAAAAATTGGTGTATTTCAGTTCGAAAGTGATTTTTCTTTTTCTTTATTAAAGGAGTTTAAACCGAAAAGAATAAATGATATGTCTTTAGTTAACGCATGTCTGAGACCTTCTGGTAAAAGTTATAGAGATAAATTGATAGCAAGGGAAATCAATGAAAATCCTTCCGAAGAAATTAATAAACTTCTAAATCAAAATAATGGATTTTTAGTATATCAAGAAGATACAATTAAGTTTTTAACAGATATTTGTGGATTTAATGGATCTCTTGCAGATACTACTAGGAGAGCAATTGGTAAAAAAGACACAGATTTATTGAACGAACAATTACCTAAAATATTAGAAGGGTATTGCGGTAAGTCTTCAAAACCAAGAGAAATAGCAGAAGAAGAAGCAAAACAATTTCTCCAAATTATCGATGACAGCTCGGAATATCAATTTGGATATAATCATTCCACTGGATATTCGATGAATGGATATGCGTGTACTAGACTTAGAACATATTACCCACTTGAATTTACTACAGCATATTTAAATAACGTTGCAAATAAAGAAGATATACAAATGGGTACTGAACTAGCAAAAGAAAAAGGTATTAAGATTAAATCAATCGAGTTTGGAAAATCTATTGGAGAATACACTTTTAATAAAGAAACGAATACTATTTATAAAGGCATAGAAAGTATTAAATATTGTAGTTTTAAAATAGCAACCGAACTGTATGAATTAAGAGATAATAAATATAATACATTTGCTCAGTTGTTAACAGATATCTTTACAAAAACATCTGCGAATTTGAGACAACTAAAAATATTAACTGGTTTGGGATTCTTTAAAAAATTCGGCAAAAATAAAAAACTATTGCAATATCTAGATATATTTGAAAAGTTAAATGGAGTGAAACAAATCAATAAGTCAAAAATACAAGAAATGGGTTTGACTGAAGAATTACTAAAAAAGTATAGTAATAAGGAAACGACAGCGTTATACAAAGAATTGGATATAGTTGGTTTAGTTACAGAGTGTACAAATAATATTGAAGATAAACCTCTATCAGTTAAGGAACAAGTTAAATTTGAAAAAGACTATTTAGAATATGTTGTATATGTAAATGAAAATGTTGGAAGCAAATATTATATTGTTGTTGATTATACTACTTATAATGATAAAAGAAAACCATACGTTACGTTAAGACAAATACAGACTGGTGATGAAGTTAAAACAAAAGTGAAAGACCCACAAATATATGTAGAAAATCCATTCGAATTATTTAGTGTACTAAAGGTAAATGAATTCAATCAGCAGTTTAAAACAAAAAATATAGGTGGAAAATGGCAAAAAACAAATGAAATAGAAGATATATTATTTGATTATGAGGTGTATTAATTGGCAAGTAAAAATAAAATAATTTATGAATTCAAGGGAGTCGTAGTCGCAAACCCCTACAATACAGATGATTATAAAATATACGCTCTAGAAGTTGATGATACCAAATATCCACATATAACAAAAAACACATATGGCAATGTCAGCATTCTAGGAAATTTACCTGATCTTGAAACAGGTATAGAATACTCTATAAAAGCAGAAGAAAAGGAAGGAAAAAATGGAATATCGTATAAAGTAATTAATATAGGAAGGGATATGCCTAAAACAGAGACATCAACTAGATTGTTTTTACAAAGCATATTAGATAGTAATAGTCAGGTTGATGAAGTGATGAGGGAATATCCAGACATTATTGATAGAGTTATCAATAATCGTTTAGATGATATTGATCTAAAGAAATTATACAATATTGGCGAAGTTAGATTTGACGTAATCAAAAGGAAAATTATTGAGAATTTTGTATTAGGAGAGTTAGTTACAGAATTTAAAGGATTTATTGAATTCAAAATATTAAAAGCATTATATGATAAATATGGTTCAGTTGATAAGATTAAAGAAAAATTACAAGACAATCCGTACATGTGTTTATGCGGATTATCAAGGATTTCATTCAAGAAAGCAGATAAAATACTCCTTGAATTTAATAAAGATTGCATTGCAACAAAAGCAAAAGGAGAAAAACCACCAATTGATTTTACTTTTGATTTACAAACTTCTAGTCAAAGACAAAAATCAGCAATTATGTTTTTATTAGAAGAAAATGAGAATGATGGGAATACTAAAATGGAAGTTAAGGAGTTAAGGAAACAATCTGAATCATTAGCAAATAAATGTATTGAGCATTTTGTTGATATTGTTAAAAGTGATAAAGATATTCATTTTGATAAAGTAAATAAAACTGTGGCATTAGAGGAAACATATCAAACAGAAGAATATATTGCTAAGAGAATTCTAGAAGGTTTGAATGTGGATAATAAATGGAATATTGATACTGAAAAATATAAGAATAATGGAGATATTACTCTCACAGAGCAACAACATAAAGTTTTACCTATGGTGTGTAATTCTAATGTGTGCATTCTCAATGGTTTTAGTGGAAGTGGAAAGAGCGCTACAACTAAATCTTTGATTGATATGTTGAACGATAATAATAAATCATTTTGTTTGTTTGCTCCAACTGGTCGTGCGGCCAAGATCCTTGGTGAATATGCAAAAGAACCTGCATCTACAATCCACAGAGGGTTATTATATAAACCTCCAGTATGGGGATATAATGAAGAATCTAAATTGTCATATTCTATCGTCTGTGTGGATGAATTTTCTATGTGTGATGTATTTTTAATGAAGCATTTATTAGAGGCAATTGATTTCTCTAAAACTAAATTATTGATGATAGGCGACAGTGCCCAAGTGCCTTCTGTTGGTGCAGGTAATGTTTTTTATGATCTAATTAATTCAAATCTAATTCCAATAGTTTCTCTTACTCAAATTTTCAGATATGGAGAAGGAGGAGTATTAACTGTCGCAACGAAAACTAGAAATAGCGAAAAATTCTTAGCAAATTCTCAAAATCCACAAATATTTGGTGATGACAAAGGATATATGTTTATACCTATGTTACAAGAAAATATAATGAAAAATGTGGTTGCCCTATACAAAAAACTATTATCATCTGGAACTTCCAAAGAAGATATAATGATTTTATCATCTTATAATGTAGGTGATTACGGAACTGTTGCTATAAATAAACATCTACAACCTATAGCAAATCCTAACGTATTATCAGGAAATATTTACGTTCAACTTGGTGAAACGAAATTTTATGAGAATGATCTTGTCATTCAATCTGTGAATAATTATAAAGCAATAAGATATAATGATGATTTTATAGATGAAGATGATAAAACTTTTGTGGCAAATGGGGAAATAGGCAAAATAGTAAAAATCAAGAATGGTAAATTAATTATTCAATTTGATGAAGTTGTTATTTATAATAAAAGTGATTTGATTAATATTAAGCTTTCATATAGTATTTCGATATTAAAGAGCCAAGGCGGTCAATGTGAAAAGGTTATTATGATTACCCCTAAAGCTCATACCTTTATGCTCAATAGTAATCTGATTTATGTATCGCAAACGAGAGCAAAACAAAAGGTATTTCACTTTGGAGAAATAGAAACAGTAAATAGGGCTATTAAGAAAAAAGCAGATTTCAATAGAAAGACACATCTTAAAGAATTACTACTTCGTTAAATCTATTGATCTGAATACTAAAATAAAATTCCTTGACATCACATTCCCCACATGCTATAATATTCACAGGAGGTAAAACAATCATCTTAATCTCAATAAATAAACTATATTAATCAAAGGAGGTGAAAAACAAAAATGAATCCCACAAAACTCATCAATCGCATCGATGGTCAATGGACTACTTGCACTTCTCAAGAATACAATTCCCAAGACAAAGCAAATTTTATGTTCAGCAAAAGTAATCTAACCAATACAACTACATATTATAAAAAGATTGGTTAACAGACATAATTAAGAAACACAAATCATAAAATAATTATCATAATAAAGCAAGAGTTTGATCACATAGATTATTAGAATCACCAATCAAATTCTTGCTAAATCAAAAGAGGTGATACATAATGAAAATTCTAACAGATGCTATGGATGGATCAAAGTGGATAGAAATATCTAAAGAAGAATATGAATCAAATTATCATGATAAAATTAATTATATGCATTGTTTTGAGCAAGACACAGGTAAAATTGGTTATTATAAAAGAAATATTCCAAGAGAGTATGATGGCGAATATTTTGATATTAAAAATGAGAGGATTGAAGATTAACAATTGGCTAACATATCAATGTGTAAATTTATCGAGTGTGAAAAATCTTCTAGTTGTTTGAGAATATTAGCACCACTTGATGTAGAGCAAGTTTATATGAAATTTAAGAATATTTGTGGTGAATTTAATCAATATCAATGGTATTGGCAAGCACCAGATCATTTTATTGTTAAGAAAGAAGGTGATGAACAATCTGTATAAATAATTTAAATAATATTTCTTTACATGGAATTGACTTTAACAAATATGTAGTCATAAAACAAGATGATTTATATAAACACACATCAGAACAAGATAGCATTGATTTAGCTAGAATTATTAAAAATATTAGAGTTAGCAGAGTTAAGTTTGGAAAGAAAACTGATAATAAATATTTAGTGATTAATATTGACGAGGATTATGCTAAAGACGTTATTGAGATATTGAAGAAGAATAATCATTGGAAGTAAATAAGATAAAAGAAGATATTGATCGTATAGTTTATAAGAAAGAAGGTAAAAATAAATGGCGAAATATCGTAAGAAACCAGTAGTAATTGAGGCAATCACATTTGATGAATTTCTCACATATGGAAGAAATAATGGAGCAAATATAGTATGTGATATGCCTTGGTCGTTTAATTATAGTGGTCGTCCAGTTACTCATGAAAATGATGAATGTTATTTAATTCCTACACTTGAAGGAATGATGCGTTTCACTCCACAAGATATGTTGATCACAGGTATAAATGGCGAAATTTATCCTTGTAAGATTAATATATTCTTAAAGAGTTATGAAGAAGTAAAAGAGGAGAAAGAATGAAAAAATGTCCCAAATGCGAAACATTTAAAGAAGAATCTGAATTTTACATTGAGAAGAAAGGTAAAAATAAAGGGGAACCTACATCATGGTGTAAAGAATGTTCTAAAAATCAAAGTAAATCATATTATCAAAACAATAAAGAAAAGGCAAAAGAAAGTCAAAAAACATGGGTAGGTAAAAACAAAGATAAAGTTGCATTTATAAAAGCCAAATCTAATTATGGTATTTCAAAAGAAGAATATGATTCATTGAATAAAGTATGTGTTATATGTGGAAGTATAGATAATTTAGGGATAGACCATTCACATCAAAGTGGAAGAATTAGAGGAATGTTATGTGCAAATTGTAATAAGGGTTTAGGATTTTTTAAAGATGATCCAACTTTATTGTTAAGAGCATCGGATTATATTTTAGGGATAGCTACACCCGATATATTTTTAAAAAGATTTATGAAATAGTAAAGTTCTGAGTATAGAAATAAATAATATATAAGAATGGAGATAATATATGTACAAATTTAATGAGGTTGCAAATTACATATTAGAATCAGATTATCTACTAGAAAATGAAAATCCAGAACAAATGTTTATGAGAGTATCGAAAAAAATTGCTAGTGTAGAAAAAACAGAAGAATTAATACAATATTGGACAAATAGATTCTATAATACAATTGTAGAGGGATATTGGATGCCAGCAACTCCATTCCTAATGAATGCTGGTGTAAATAATATGCTATCATCATGTTTTGTTGTTGGTGGTTTAAAAGATGATTTACATTCAATTTTTTATACAAATGAAAGATCAGCAATTATCACTAAAATGGGTGGTGGTATTGGTTTAAATATTTCAAAATTACGTGAAAAAGATGCTAAAATAGTTTCAACAAAAGGTAAAAGTACAGGCCCAATTTCCTTTATGAAGGTTTTTAATACAACATTAGACGTAGTTATGCAAGCAAGACGTAGAGGTGCAGGTATTATTGTAATGGATATTTATCATTCAGATATTGAATCGTTTATTACAGTAAAATCAGACCACAATGAAATTAAAAACTTTAATATTTCAGTTCTTGTAGATGATAATTTTATGCAAGCAGTAAAGGATAATAAAGACATTGAATTAAAAAGTCCACTTGGATATGTAACAAAAACAATTAATGCTAGAGAATTATTTAATAAAATTGTTACTAATGCTAGATATCATTCGGAACCAGGAATTCTCTTCGGTTCTACCATTAATAAAGATAATCCTTGTGTTAAAAATCTTGGTGAAATTGACTCATGTAATGCGTGTGTAACTGGAGATACCTTAGTTTTAACTGATAAAGGATATTCTAGAATTGATTCTGTATTAGATAAAAAAGTAAACATATGGAATGGTACAGAATTTTCTGAAGTAACTCCTACAATTACAAATACTAATCAAAAAATATTATTAGTAAAATTTAGTGATGGTTCTGAATTAAAATGTACTCCTTATCATAAATTTCACGTAAAAAGTAATTTAGGTAGAGAGTGTTACACAAATAAAGTTCTAATTAAAGATGCAAAAGATTTGGAGATTAATGATAAGTTGGATAAATATAATTTCCCAATTATTGAAGGAGAAATGCAATTAGAAAATAAATTTATGTATACTTTGGGTGTATATGCAGGGGATGGATTCTACAATACGGAAAAGAATTGGCAATGTATTAGTTTATATGATGTTAAAAAAGGTTTATTGCAATATATTGATTGTCTTAATTCAAGAGATGAAGAAAAAAGTGATAGAATTCATGTTAGACTTTCCAATGATTACAAACCATACTCTAAAGAATTTGTGCCAGATCAAAACTATTCCATAGAAAATAGACTACATTGGTTAGCAGGGATCATTGATACAGATGGCACATTAAATTCAAAAGATGGTTCCATTGCAATAAGTTCTATTGATAGAAACTTTCTCAGTGATATTAAAATGATGCTTAATACATTAGGTTGTAATGCAACACTATCTTTAAATAAAAAAGCAACAAAAAAAGAAATGCCATTTGGAGAAAATGATACAAAAGAATATCAGTGTCAGGATTGTTTTAGATTACTTATAAATACAAGTAATGTGTATAAATTAATGCAATTGCAATTACATACTAATAGAGTTGAATTAATTGCAAATCCTAATAGAGATGCTAGTAAATTTATCTATGTAACTGAGATTGTCAATCAATCAAATATTGAAGAATCTGTATATTGTTTCAATGAACCTCTAAAACACAAAGGATGTTTTAATGGAATTGTTACAGGACAGTGTGGAGAAATTCCCTTGTATGATAATGAAGCATGTAATTTATCTGCACATAATCTACAAAGATATATTGATAAAAATGGGAATGTTGATTTCGATAAATTAGATTATGTTACAGAAACAATAGTAAGATTTTTAGATAATAGTATTGATATTAATAATTTACCAGATGAATTAATTGAAAAAGCTGTATTATTAACACGCAAATTAGGCATTGGAGTAATGGGATTAAATCCTATGTTGACATTAAAAGGATTAGCATATGATTCAAAAGAAGGTAGAATATTTGCTAAATCAATATTAAAAAGAATTACTGATACAGCACAGGCCTATAGCTGTAAATTAATTGAAGAAGGTAGAGAATTACCTGAAGGTTGGTATGGTAGCACATTTGAAGAACAGGGAATTAGAATTAGAAATTTATCAGTTACTTCTGGTCAACCGACAGGTGCTACACAATTACTTCTAGATGAAGAATGTGCAAGTTCAGGGGTTGAAACTTATTTTGCTATTGTGTTTAGACGTTTAATGAGAGAAAAAGAATACATAATGGTAAATTCTTTGTTTAGGGATATTGGAAATTCTGAGGGTTGGTTAAATGATAATATAATTAAAGAAATACTTGATAATAGTGGAAGTTGTCAAGGAATCAAGGGTGTACCTGAAAAATGGCAAAAACTATTTAAAACTTCTCTTGAAATATCATGGGAAGATCATATTAAAATGCAAGCAGAATTACAGCAAGTAACTACAAACGCTTTATCAAAGACAATTAATATGTCTCAAAATTCTACTGTCGAAGATGTTTATAAAGCATTTATGATGGCATGGGAACTAGGATGTAAAGGTACTACAGTCTATGTCCAAAATTCAAGGGAAAATCAAGTATTGAGTGCAGAATCACCAATTGAGGTTAATAAATATGTTCCAATTAATGAGACTTTAGATATTGCTAATTCAGTAAGATTAAAAGTAAAAACTGGCTGTGGTTCAATGTGGTTATTTTTAATATACAATGACGAAGGAAAATTGTGTGAAGTATTCTCTCAAAGTGGTTCCAGTGGTGGATGTCAGGGAATGACCATAGCACTCACTAGAATGATCTCTACGATGTTAAAAGCTAATGTTGATCCTTATGTAATCATCGAACAATTACAAAGTGTTAAATGCGATGTAAGCGTAGCAGCACATAAAAAAGATAAAGAGGTTGGTAAGAGTTGTGGGGATGGAATTGCTAAACAAATGATTAAATTCTTGAATGGAGAATTAAAACCTAGTAAAGATATAATTATTAAAACTGTAAAACCATTACAAATAGAATCTAATAAAGATGAAAAATTTAAATGTCCTGAATGTGGTGAATATACTTTAACAAAATATGATGGGTGCGTACAATGCACTAAATGCACATATCAACGTTGTAATTAGCAAAAATAAAATAAATGAAAAGAGGAAATAAATAATGATGAAGCAACAACAACAGGTAAAAGAATTTCAGGTGGCATTTAATCATCCAATCGCAAATACACCTACATTTATGGATAAAAAAAGAGCAAAAGCAAGAATGAGTTGGGTAATAGAAGAAGTAGATGAATTTCTAGAATCAGATAATGTAATTGATCAAGCAGACGCTTTAGTGGATTGCCTTTATTTTATTTTAGGAACGGCTGTGGAAATTGGTGTAGATTTAGAACCTGTATTCAATATTGTGCAGAAAGCAAATATGGCTAAACTTTGGCCTGATGGAAAACCCCATTATAGAGAATTGGATGGGAAAGTTGCAAAACCAGAAGGATGGCAAGCACCTGAGCCTCAAATTGAAGCAGAAATTAAAAGACAAATGAAGTAATTAATATGGAGAGGTTCAAAATACCTCTCCTACCTTCACAGAAAGGACTACAAACAAATTGCAAATAATAAATTGAGATGATTACTTTATGTCCGTAGCATACATATCATCGTTACGTAGTAAAGATCCAAGAACACAAGTTGGAGCATGTATAGTAGATAAAAATCATCGAATCATATCAACTGGATACAATGGTATGCCTAAAAATTGTCCTGATTCAGAAATGCCTTGGGAATCAAAAGAAGGATTATCAAGTAAATATCTATACGTCATTCACGCTGAACAAAATGCTATATTATATGGTAGAAATGACTTAAATGGATGTATTCTTTATGCAACATTATTCCCATGTAATGAATGTGCTAAGAGTATAGTCCAATCAGGAATATCTGAAGTCGTATATCTAAGTGATAAATATAAAGATATGGAACAAACAATTGCTTCTAGATTTATTCTAAATATGGCAGGAGTTAAATATAGGCAATTAGTTAGTAATATTAAAATAGAGATAAAATTAAATGGTAATTTAAAATAGAAAATACAAAGGAGTGGATTGAAGTAGAAAAGTTTAATGAGATATTAAAAAAGATAAAATCAATAGAAAATAAGCAGTCTAAATTAACCAAAGATAGAGTAGAATTGATGCTTAATCTTCAAGAATATTGTCCTCATGAAGATATTGCCGACTATTATGACACTGAGTGGCCCAATAGTGTTCACGTTAGATATTGCAAACTTTGCAAGAGTGAAAATGTTTAACATATCAAAGTGAAATTTAAAGTATTAAAAGAAAGAAGGAATACATAAATGTTAAAAAATAAATATTCTCTCGATAATATTTCCATTGAACCAAACTACAAAGACAAATGGACTCACGATGCTCTCAAAGATGGTGATTTTATTATGTTAAATGAAGTAGATTAGATGATAATCCTGATTTTAACGATTGTACTTGTTTTGTTAATTTTGACGATGTTAAGAAAGTAAGTAAATAGAAAGGAGAATAATAATATGATGGATAAAGAATTAATCAAAGTACTAAAACCAATTGAAGAAGTATTTAATGTCAACTTATTCACATTTGATGAAGCACTTGAATTTTACAAATCAGACGTTGAGGAATATAAGTCTTTTGTAAATCAGTCAATTGGCTTTATTCAGCAAGAAAGAAATGATGAAGAACTGTCTGTCAATGAATTAGGTTATATTGAAGGTTTGAAACTAGGAATTAAAGTAGTTGAAATGATTTTTGGTGGAAGAATTGAAGAAGGATTTTAGAAAGGAGTTGTTATTTAAAAATGAAACAATGTGTACATTTCGACAGTGGATGTGGAGAATCAATTGAATGTGATAAAGTTCAAGAAATATATGTTGATTTGTGTTATCAATGTAAAATTTCAGATTATATTGTCTTCATCAGAGACGAATTATAATACTCACAATTTCACTTAAATAAACATAAAATAAAATTGACAGAAGGGAGGTGAATAAATAGAAAGGAGAATAGTTCATAATGAAAGAATTAAAGGAATGGCTTATTAACGAAATAAATTCTATCAATATAGATTATCATAATGAAAGTGTTTATGCGTGGAATAAGGGGTTTAAGAAAGCTTTATTAGAAACTTTAGATGCTATTAAAAGAATTAAAAATGAAAAAATCAAATACCAAGAAATGATAGATTCATAGGTATTAAGAGAGGAGAATTTATTATCACAATGAATTTGAAGTTGTTTAATCTAATCAATTCAATCTATAAAATTTATTAATTAATAAAGGAGAAATCATAATGAAATACAATTATCTTTCAGGTAGAAGCGTCATGCCAAATGGAATCAAATCAATAGTCTTAAAATGCTATGAATGTAAGGAACCACAATCAAGATCATATCGCACAGAAGATGGTAAAAATATTTGTTTTTCTTGTAAAAGAAAAGATGAAGACGGATTATTAGAATTAGATAATTCCAATAAGGAGGAAATTTAATGGATATTCTACTCTACAATTCTAAAAATGAGGTAGTAACCGCATACACAACAAATGCAAATTACAAAAATGGCGAAACAATAACTATCAAAAATGAAAGTAAAAACTATAAAGTTGTTGATATTGAGAAATATAGAATAATGGGCCATTCAGAACGTGTTGCTTTAGAATTGAAAGTTGTAAAATAATTATTATTAAATAATTTATAAGGAGTGAATACAAATGGAAAAAATAAATGCCCAAATTACAGAACTTCAATCGCAATTAGAATCATCTCGTAATGAATTGTCAGAAATAAGAAAGGAAATTATTGGATTAGAAATCAAAAAGAATATTCGCCAAGTTCATGTTAAAGATTTAGAGAATCAAATTACTCAACTTAAAGCAGATCAATATAATAAGGAAGCACAGAAAAGATTAATTAATAAAGGATATGAGTATATTGGCAAAACTGACGAAATGAATTCACAAGGAATCTATGCAGAATGCTACATAGACAATGTCCATTTATTATTGTTTGAATATGGCAATGGAATAGGGTCTACATATGTAGGTGTTTGTCCTAAATGCGATGTCGCAATTGATTTTACTAAATATAAAACATGGTAATTTAAATATAATAAAATGGAGGATGATAACCTAGTGCTACTAACAAAGAAAATTGAAATGAACATAAATACAACAACAGTGAAATGGTATGAAAATAAAGGATATACAATACCAAAATCAATTGACATAAAAGGAATAAAGCATCTTAAAAGAAATACTAAAATTATAATAAAAGCAGAAGATTTGCCAGATGGGTCTCATATAACCGTAGATGTGGAATGTGATGGATGCGGAAAATTATTAACAGGGGTAATTTGGCAAAATTATAAAAAATCATTAAGAGAAGAAGAAAAATACTATTGTACTAAATGTGCAAAGAACGGATACGAAAAATGGATTAGCTTCTTTGAATGGTGTTACTTAAATTTATCTAAATTTGATGCAGATAGATTATTATCTCGTTGGGATTATGAATTAAATGTTGATAAGAATGGAAATAAATTAAGTCCTAAAGATGTAAGTTATAGTTCTAACGGGATAAACAAAATAGGTTACTGGTTTAAATGTTTATATCATCCCGAACATGGATCGGAATTGAAAAGTATTAATAATTTTACAGGTGGGAAACAAAGTCTTAACTGTAATAAATGTAACACAATAAAACTCACTCATCCAGAATCAGTAAAATATTTAGTAAATATAGATGATGCTGATAAATATTCATATGGTTCAATTAAAGAGTTACCTATGAGATGTCCAGACTGTGGGTATGAGAAAGAAATTGCAATTAATAAGTTAACAAATCATGGCTTTTCTTGTCCAAAATGCAGTGACGGAGTACCTTATTCTGAGAAGTTTTTGTTTAACTTTTTAGAACAACTTAAAGTTAATTTTATACCGCAATTGTCGAAAAGGACGATCAAGTGGTGTAATAATTATAGATATGATAATTATATTAAAGGTATCAATTGCATAATTGAAACCCACGGAATTCAACATTATGAGGACTCAAATAATAATTGGGCAACATTAGAAGAAACACAGGATAATGATTTTGATAAAGAATGGTTGGCTAGATTGAATAAAATTAAGAATTACATAATTTTAGATTGTAGAAAAAGTGAATTGGAATGGATTAAAAATAGTATTATGAAGTCTAGATTACCTATATTATTAGGATTTAAAGAATCAGATATAGATTGGTTGAAATGCCATGAAGCAGGGAGCATTAACCTAGTAAAAACAGTATGCGACATGTGGAAAGGAGGGATTAAAACAATCTCACGATTGGCAAAGTTGTTTAAATTAAATAAAACAACAATAAAAAAGTATTTAAAACAAGGAGCAGAATTAAGTTGGTGTGATTATAATTTTGAACAACAAAAAGCTGATAATTTAAAAACTAAGTATGAAAAAATATCTAAAAAGGTAATTTGTTTAACAACAGGAGAAGTTTTCAATTCTCTAACTGATGCTAGTAGATATTACAAAATTGATAATAGTTCTCTATCTAAATGTTGTAAAAATAAAATCCTTTCGACCGGAACACACCCAGAAACAAATAAACCATTAAGATGGATGTATTACAATGTATATATATTAAAATTAAACGAAAATTAGTTTTATAAATATATTAGTAGAAAGTGATATCAAAATGAATCAAAATGAAATAAGCAATATAAATATATCTTCTTATTTCATTTATCATAAGCAAAATGAAATAAGGAATAATACAATTAAGGAGTGAGTATATATGCTCGTAAAAATAGGTGATACAATCTATGATTCTACTCAAGTTCCTATTCTATTAATTTTAGATCAAGAAGAAAAAGAACTTATTGGCAATATGTCAGAGGATAATAATAAATATTGCTCATTTCCTGATGATGTAAATGCTGATGATATTATTGATTTTTCTATAATTGATAAATAAAATTTAATTAAAAGGAGAAATGATAATTATGAGAAATAATGTAAACATTGCAAATAAGGAAGTTCTTTCAAACAAGGAATTAGAGGCAAAACATTATGCTCGAATGATGGGATTCTTGACTGCTGATTTTGAGGGAAGAGATTTTAATGAATGTGATATCATTTTGAGGCAAATTATTAAAGTTGCTTATGAGTTGTTAAATGAGAAAGATGATAGGGTTATAGGATTTGTTCAATATTAGGTTCAGATAAGGTGATACATAAAGTCAAGTAATGAAGTAGTAAAGTCATAAAGTAAGAAATAAAATTATATTGACGCTGTATTGTAATTAATATATAATAATTATATGGATGTAGTACAGAGTCAATGAAAGGATGTGAGAAATGTGGCAAAGTCTATAAACCTAACTCCCAGAGAGAAGAAACCTAAGAAGCAAGATAAGTATAGTGAAATTTCAGACATCAAAAAAGAATTTAAATTCCCTATAAAAAGCAAAGCAATTTATGTTGGAATGACTACAAACTATAAGGGTTTAGAATCTACTATTATTAAGCATAGTAGAAGAAAAAATAATGATTATTATAAAATTGAATTTGATGATGGAGAACAATTAGATTCTATATCTAGCGTGTATTTAAGAACATTAGAAGAGTATGAATTAGAATTGAGTCAAACTGAAAATAAATCAGAAGATAATATTGAAATATCTGATGAAGAAATAAAAGTTATTGAAAATGGGTATGTGCCTTATAAGAATCGTTTGTCCTGCTATTCGCAACTTGACTATTATCATAGGAATTGTGGGGGCTGTACTCATAGGAATCAATGTATTTATAGATTTAAAGGGATATATGATAAAATTAAATTTTAGATAAGAGAGGAAGATTATATGAAAACACAAATTAATAAGTTTGAAAATGACTGGGTAGATGCAAAAAACAAATGTCGTACAACAGTTAATAAAGATGCAACAGATACAATGCCAAATAGCGAATTTAAAACTAAATTATTAATATCTGAGCATAGTCCTATAAGATTAATCAAAGTTAATTGGATTTGGAAAAATATTAAATCATGGATCTCAGTTCATTTTTCTAGACATAAGTGGGAATGCTTCATATCTACTCAGAGAAGCGACAGAACAGGTATAGATAGGGATAAAGAACCTCAAGGGACATTAGTTACCTTTGAAGGTGTTGCAAACGCTCAGAACTTAATTGACACAATGAGAAAGAGACTATGTTATCAGGCCAGTAAAGAAACTAGAGAATTGGCAGAAGATTTAAAGATTGTAACAAAATATACTGAACCTGAAATGTCTGATACATTTGTTCCTAATTGTATATATCGCTGTGGATGCCCTGAATTTTCAGAATGTGGATTTTGGACTAAATTTAAAAATAGATGTAGTGAAGATCAATTAACAAGTATAGAGTCAAGATATAAAATTTATAATAGTGACTTTTATTATAGAATGGAGTATCCAAATGAAAAATAACATTGTGGTAATTTGTTCATTTAGTGGAGCAGGAAAAGATACAATTACAAAATACATATCAGATAATTATAACTACAAAATGGTAATATCTCATACATCACGCCCCGTGCGACCATCAGAATCAGAAAATAATCCATATCATTTTATTACTAAACAACAATTTGAAGATATGATTGCACAAGAAGAATTTATTGAATGTAGAAAATATAATACACTTGTGAATAATGTGCCAGATGTTTGGTATTACGGCTTACATTGCGACAGCATTAATTTATCAAAACATAGTTATGTAGTTGTTTTAGATATTTTAGGATTAATCGAACTCAAGAAACATTTCAAAGACAACATCATATCATTTTTCATTGATGTAGATGAACCAACTAGAAAACAAAGAGCAATTGGTAGAGATGGATTTGATGAAACAGAATGGAATAGGCGTAAATTAGATGATGAAGAGCAATTTACATTTGAGATAGTTAATCAAGAAGTAGATTATATGGTTAGTAATTATGATTTTAATGAATGTGTGAAATATATTTTAGAAAAGATTGGAGAGTGTTGATTATAAAAACTAGACTGTATCTCGATTTTGACAATGTTCTTGTAAATTCTACCAGAAGTTTCTGCGAATCTTACAACATTCTATACAAATATCATAAAGATTTTACTCCTGCTAACTGGGAGTTAGTAGATACTTGGAATTTTGAAAATCAATGTAAATTACTTAAATCTGAATCAAATGTATTAGAAATATTTGAAACTCCTATATTCTTTAAACTACTAAAACTAATAAGTGATAATACATATGAAATTGTAAGAGAATTAAATGAAAAATATCAGATAATTATAGCTAGTATAGGAACTCCTATGAATCTATCTCTTAAATCGCTATATTTGCAAGAAACTTTACCATTTATTAAGGATTATATTCTCATGTATAATGATGGAGTGAAAATGAATAAAGAAATTATTCAAATGGATTATCCTGATTCTATTTTTATAGACGATGTGACAACTAATTTGGATTCGTCTAATGCTGTAGATAAATATATTTTTGGGAAAGAATATCCATGGAGTAAAACAAATGACTATAAGAGATTATGGAATTGGACTGATGTTGCAAAAGAACTGTTGTAAAATTACAAAATATAAACACAAAGGGGAAATAAAATAATGAACTATAATAATGAAATTTGTGATAAATGTACTCGTATCTCTTCATGTACTCACCCTTGTTCTAGTTATCAAGATTATATGTTTTTACATAATTTAGAAAAAGCATATAAAGAAGAAATTCTTATTGATCATGTTGATTACAAATGCAAAGATAATGACATTGAAAATTTTCTAGAATTCGGTGTTGAAAGCATAGAATGGTTGAGAGTGGTAAATTGCCAAATCCCATATACTGAATTGCTAGATAAGAATGCATTAAGTGAATATTTTAAAAGTGAAAATGAGAAATATTGTGAAGAACAAGGTATATGCCCAGTTTGCAGAAATCCTTTGATTGAATTTGCTGAAAAAGAAGATGGAATGACTAGTGAGAAATATTGGGCTTGTAGTTATGGATGTTAAGAAAGGAGGGAATACAAATTAAATGAATTACAAAAAACCTTGCATAATTAAAGTTTGGTATTGGAATTACAGAGCAAAAGGAAATCAGTATCAACATGACAATAAACAAATTCATTTTGAAATATTGCAAGATAATGAAAGAATTGCATTATTGACTTGGTATTTACCTGATTTTCTTGATGGAATTGAATTAGTGAATCAATTCATGATTAATAAATATAGAGTATTGAATATGTTAGCAAAGATTAATTATTCTTCTAATTTTGAGAGTGGTAAATTGAATAGTGATTTAGTAAAGATTGTTATGGGTGAAAATGATGTTAGAGTGTTTTAAAAGCATTAAAAAATAATAAATTAAACGAAGAAGGAATAATTAATAATGGCAAAGATTAAACAAATTAATTGCAACAAAAACAATAAGAATATTAAATATCAAGTTAGATTTGGTGTAAATCTATTTGAAGAAGGCAAATCGGTAGTATTTGGAAAACCTACATTTCTTAAAACAATTGAGAAAGCAAAAGATGAAGTATATAGAACTTACAATACTGCAATTAAAGAAATGTTTCCTGATGCAGAATGTGGTGAATTGATTATGGTTAGTGATTTAAAATGCGATTGTGGATGTAATTATGAATATGCTAAGTATGAAAATAGTGAGGTGGAACTGTTTGGTAGGATGGATGGAGAATTTTTTGGCGGTGAGTTTTATGTTGAGATTGTGAAGGCATAGCAATAATGGTTTTGGGCAAGGGTGCTGAAAGGCATCCTTCTTTAAGATTGTTAAATTAATAAGAAATATTTAGGGGGTAATAAGATAGAAAATATTAATTATTTAATCGGAAATATCATTGATATGAAAAATGGACAAGTTGAAATATTAGATATTGGTCGATATAAAAATAATAATAAAAAATATACAATCAAATGCTTAAAATGCAAGGACATAAGAACTATAGGGGATAAAGGAATATTAAATAAATCAGAATGTACTAATTGCTCTAAAAATAAATTTAAATTATCTGACGATGGTACATATTGGATAGGAACTACGCAGGATGGAATTGATTTCTGGTTTGACGGAGATGAAGAAATGATATCTTACGTAAAATCAAAAACATGGAGTATGAGTAATGGAAGTAATAGCTATATCAGGAATGGTAAACATGAAAGGTTACATAGAATAATAATGGGGGTTAAAGATCCAAATATATATGTAAATCATTTAGGTGGAAATAGATGGGATAATAGAAAAAGTAGTTTGTCTATTTCAGATTGTGTAGATAACACTAAAGAAAGAAATAAAACTTCTAATAATAGTGGAATAGTGGGACTTAGAGGAAATGGAGAAAAATGGTTTGGTAATGTAAATATAAATAATAGACTAATATATAGTATGACTAAAGAAAGAAATGAAGCATTAATAGATTTACTTATTATGCAACGAGAATATGGATACAGACATAATATTGATAAATATCATTTATTAGAAAATATAACACAAGAAAGAATAAATGAAGTATTAATCTTAGTTAAAAATCAATTAGAGAAACAACAAAAAAATCCTATAAATATTGCAAATAATAGATATGAATTATCAGAATGTGGGACATATTATAATATATATGATAAAAAAGGTAATAGTTTTAAGATTAGTATAGAAGATAAGACCAAAACAGAAAAAGGAATTTGGCATATAAATAAAAAGAAAAATAATTCATATGTTCATGGTTCTGTAGTTATAAACAAAATAAAAAGTTATGTTTTATTACATAGATATTTAAATGATTTGATAGACATAAAATATAAGAATTTCTTTATAGATCATTTGAATGGGATTGGAACGGACAATAGAATCTCTAATTTACAAATTACAAATCTAAAAGGTAATAATCAAAATCAACCAGGTTTGGGGTATACTGAAACAAAAGGTAGTTACAAAGCTTTTATTACTGTTAATGGTAAATACAATTGCAAAACATTTAAAACTATAGAGGAGGCCATACATTGGCGTAACGAACAAAAAGAAATGGCTATGACTAACAGAACAATGTTTAAAAATAAACAAGAAATAGATGAATATTTAAAAACAATACAAACTCAAAGAGAATCACTTACTTTAATACAATAAGAATAAAACCTCTAAGATCCATCACACCTAACAATAACATCATTAATCCCACTATTTTCAGGCAAGCAATCAACAATCATACTAAGATATTTTCCCTCTATCCAATCCACAGCAAATTGACTTGAACAATTAAGTATTAACTTTGTCTCCTGTATTTCTGGTATGATGGGTAATATCCAAGCAGACAGAGAAGCAGG
>Ga0209728_1000824_pt1 | contig 21976 bp, 28 predicted proteins | sample RifGroD1_FD_183997 | JGI IMG/M metagenome (GOLD analysis project Ga0209728, IMG submission 183997) | Groundwater microbial communities from Rifle, Colorado, USA - Groundwater D1 (SPAdes) (version 2) | ecosystem: Environmental > Aquatic > Deep subsurface > Groundwater | place: Rifle, Colorado... | reverse complement strand
GATCTGCTCGGGGTGGACGGAGCGCCGGTGTAGGTGGCCTGCTCCTCCCACTGCGGCTTGCGGCCGCCCGCGAGGATCGCGAGGTCGTTGGCCTTCTCGAACGCGCCCATGCTGCCCTCCTACTCGGCCACGATCTTGCGGGGGTTGACCTGGTATCGTTCGGCGCCCGCGCCGCCGATGGTGATCCGTCGGAAGTAGTGCGGGCGGTTTCCACGGTAGATGCGGCGGACGCCCTGGTCACCACCGACGTTGGAGAACCCGCCGTAGACGGCGCACCCGTCGCTGTCGACGCATCGGGCCGTGGCGCCGCTGAAGTAGTGCCTCCACACCGTCCCGAGCGTGGCGCGGTCGAGCGCGTACACGTAGTCGTCGGTGCCGAGGATCACGTAGTCCTGGTCGACGGCGATCCCGTGGTTGGCGTTGATCGCCGTCATCGTCGCGCTGGTTTGCACCGTCGTGCCCAGCGCGACGTCGATGCGGATCACCGTGTTCGCGGTGTCGTCCACCACCCAGAGGCCGCGGGCGTCCGCGGCGAGCGAGTTGGCGGAGATGGCGTTGGCCATCACCCGGTTCCAGGCGACGCCCGTGGTGTCCGCGGCGGTGCCGCCCTCGTTGGTGGCGTCGTTCCCGGTGGCGTGCTGCAGGGCTCGCATGTGCGCGCCCGAGGCGTGGCCCGAGGCCGCGCCCGCGATGATCACCCGGTTGTGCGTGGCGGTGACGCTGAACACCGTTCCGTTGTGGTTGTACGACCACTGCGCCGCGCCGCCGACCTCGGCGTTGATCGACCGAACCTCCTTCGCGCCCGTGCCCGACACACCCCCCAGGAAGAGCCGGCCGTCGTAGACGGCGATGTCCCAGACCGTCGCGCCGTGGTCGTACACCCACACCGACGCGCCGGTCGAGAGGTTCCAGGCCTCGACGTAGTTGCCGTAAGCGGCGTAAAGGCGGCTCCCGTCGTTGACGAGCTTCTGGACGGTGCCCGCGTTGGTCTTGGTGAAGGTGCGGACGACGGTGTCCATGTCGGCGCGCGCCACCATCTTCGGATCGCCACCGTCGGCGAAGACGACGTCGATGCCGGTGGCGCACACCGCCGTCACCGCGGCCGCCGCCGTGCCGCCGTCCGAGTGCTCGTCGCCGGCAATGGAGTTGCGGTCCGCCTCGTACACGATCGCGGCGTCGCCCGCGGTGAGGCCAGCGTAGGCGTCCTCGAGCGTGTCGAAGCCGGGGTAGGCGCCCTGCAGGTAGTCGAGCCAGCTCGACCACCACTTGTACAGGTAGTTGATCCACCCGGCGGGCGGGATGTCCTCGGCGATCCAGCCGATCGCACGCTGCTGCGTGGGGGGCGTGTCGACGTCGGCGGCGGCGTCGTAGGCCCAGGTCGGAGGAACGGTCGTAGGCTTGCCCATGTCACAGCACCCGTGCGAACTTGCCGACGTTATAGCCCAGCGCGGCGGGGTTGCCGTCGAACCCGAAGTACCCGGGCAGGGCCTCGATCAGCACCATCGTCACCCCGGCCGGCTTCACGTCGGCCATGAAGCGGGAGACGCGCCGCGCCATCCGCGCGTTGAACAGGCGCGGGCGCACGGCCTGGAGCTTGAACCCCGCCGGGTACATGGACAGGTACCGCACCGTGGACGGGTAGGTCACGAGCTCCCAGATGGCGAGGAGCTCGTCTACCGACCCCTTGCAGACGTTGGCCGCGACGCGCGCCTCGATGAAGCGCCGATAGTCCGTGTCGCCGAGCGCCCCGCGCGCCTCGCCGACGATCGCCCCCCACGTGTCGAGCTGGGCCCCCACCGACGACTCGAGCCTCCGTCCCATGAGGAGGTCGAAGTACACGTCCTCCAGCGCCTGCGCGCCCATGCCGAGGGCCTCCGCGAGGGACGCGATCCGCGGCTTGTCCCAGTCCTGGGAGAGCAGCCGCTTCCGCGCTCGCTCCCGGTGGTCGGGGATGTAAGCGAGTTCGATGCTCGCCGCGAAGGACGGCTCGGTCGTCACGTGCTGACCGTGTTGGTGCCGAGGACGTTGAGGGACGTGGCGCTCGGATCGACGTCCACGGCGCCGCCGTTGAGGAGCACGCTCGCGGTCCTCACGCCGTCGACGGTGGCGATGAGCGCGAGGATCTGAAGGATGCTCGCCGCCTCGCCGACGTCGAGCGCGAGGAAGTAGTCGGAGATCAGCTCCTGGATCGGCTCCTCGACGTCGTCGAGCACGAACCCGGCCATGAGCGTGACGGTGACGGCGGAGTTGACGGTGTTGGAGGCAGCGAAGCCGTAGCGAACCGTCTTCGCGAAGCCGTCCGCACCCGTCACCGTGGCCGTCTGGGCGCCGTTGGTGGCGATGCCCGCGGGGAGGTGGTCGTAGATGGCCTGCACCACTTCCGTCTTCTGATCGTCGGTGAGCGTGCTCGGGTAGACCACGACCGCGACCGAGTGGGGGAGGCAGGAGATCCCCTCGATGGTGGCGGTGGTGGACGTGTCGTTCTCGACGACGACCGCGGCCGTCACCCCGTCGGCGGCGAGGACGTTGGCGCGCAGCGCGTTGAGCGAGCGACTCCCCGCCGTCTGGAGGGACTGCTGGCGGCGCTTCCGCAGCGCCGCGTCGCTTTCCCGCGCCTCGCCGGGGGTGGCGGCGGCGGCGTTGGTCACGGACGTCCACCCGGACACGGGCGTGACGATCGTGACGATCTCCGCGACGTCGGCCTCGATCACGCCGGGATCGGATGCCTGCACGATCACGTCCACCGTACCGCCGCCGCCGATCGTCACGTCCTCGGTCACCGTCCAGCGCGCGCGATCGTCCGATCCGCCGCCCTCGACGATCCTCCCCTCGGTGATGATCGTGCCCGCGGTGCCGGTGATCGTGACCGTGCACGTCGAGTAGGTGGCCTCGCGCCGGCGCACGTTCACGATCAGGCAGAGGTTGTCGAGCTGCAGTCCGGTGGCGTTCCCCACGTCCCAAGAGTCGAAGAGCGCCTGCGAGGCCTCGCCGAGCTCGCCGAGGAGATCGGCCATGATGTCGCTGATGGGGCCGAGAAAGACGTCGTGGTCCCAATCGACGGTGATCGTCAGGCCCGTGTTCTCGCGGACGCGCTCGATGTAGCCGTCGCGGATGCGCGTCAGGAAGTCCGCCCCCCGGGGGGCGACGTAGCCCGCTTCGGTCAGGCCCCATTCCTCGGCCATGCAGTAGCCCTCGTCGCGAGTCTACCCCGGCGCGAGGCGTGGGCCTACGTGATCGGCCCGATCCTGCGCGTGCGGATGACCAGGCGCGTGCTTGCCGAGCGGTTCCCCGCACGAGGCTCGCCCATCGGGAGGACGGTGATCGCGGCCTCGCCGTCCGCGGTGCGGATGGTGCCCGAGTAGGTGAGGGTGCGGGTGTCGACGTCGAAGCCGCCCGTCCAGTCCTCGACGCGGATCACCCCCGGAGTCGTCTCGATCTCCTTGCGGAGGACGGCGCCGATGCTGTCCACGGCCGGCGGCTTCTGCTGGATCCAGTCGAAGAAGGGCAGCCCGACGCGCACGTCGGCGAAGTACTCGCCGCGGAACGTCCGCAGTCGACGCTCGACGCGCTGGACGATCAGGTCCAACCCCGAGACGAACCGAATAACGCCCGGGAGATCCCCGTCTGAACCCAGCCCGACGTCAACCGCGACCGCCGCCATGGACGTAGGGTAACCGACCAAGCCCCCGGAGAACCCCATGATCACGCTCCTCCTCGCGATCGCTTGCGCGCCCACCGACGACGTGTCCGTCCCCACCCACGCCGCGCGTCCCGACGACACCGCCGTCGAGGTCGAGGACACGGCCGTGGACACGGCCTTCGACACCGACACCGACTCGGCCGAGGACAGCGCCGCCGAGACGGGCGACACGGGGAGCGAGGACACCGACGGCGACACCGACACCGCGCCCGCCTGCGAGGACTGCGACGACGACGGCTACGCGGCCGACGACTGCGACGACGTCGACGCGCGTGTCCACCCGGGCGCCGCGGACTTCGTCGGCGACGCACTCGACCAGGACTGCGACGGCGTCGACGGCGAGGACGAGGACGGCGACGCGCACGCCTCGATGGAGAGCGGCGGAGACGACTGCGACGACGCGGACGTGGACGCGTTCCCGGGCGCCGCCGAGGCATCCTGGGACGGCGTGGACCAGGACTGCGACGGCGCGGACGTCCGCGACTACACCGCCCTCGACGTGGGCGCGGGGCACGCCTGCGCCCTCCGCTCCACCGGGGAGCTGGACTGCTGGGGGGACGACACCGCCGGCCAGGCCACCGCGCCGACCGGGGTCTACGTCGACGTCGCCGCAGGCGGCGCCCACACGTGCGCGCTTGACGTCGCCGGCACCGTCACGTGCTGGGGGGACAACCGCCTCGGCCAGGCGCGCGCGCCGGCCGGCGTGTTCTCGGAGCTGGACGCCGGGCTCTACTACACGTGCGGGATCACCACCGCGGGCACGGTCGAGTGCTGGGGGAGCGCCCCGGCCGAGCCGGCCTACACGCTCGTCTCGCTCTCCGCCGGCGCCTACCACGCCTGCGGCCTGGAGGCCTCGGGCACGCTCCGGTGCTGGGGGCAGGACGCCTACGGCGAGACGTCGCCGCCGAGCTCCGCGGCGGTGAGCGTCTCCGCGGGCGTCCAGCACGCCTGCGCGGTCCTCGCCACCGGCGAGCTCTCGTGCTGGGGGCGCGACCGGGACGAGGAGGCCACGCCGCCCTCGGGCTCAAGCTTCATCGACGTGGCCGCCGGCTACGAGTTCTCGTGCGCGACCACGGGCGCGGGCGCGACGTGCTGGGGGGACGACACGAGCAGCAAGACGACCCCGCCGACCGCCGACCTGGTCACGGTGGGCGCGGGCACCAACCACGCCTGCGGCCTCGACGTCGACGGCCTCCTCCACTGCTGGGGGAGCGACCTCTACGGCGAGTCGACGCCCCCGGCCTAGCTGATCGTCCCGCCCGTGGCGGTGAGCAGCGCGTGGCTGTCGCCGCTCGGCGCGTCGAGGCCGGTGATCTGCCCCACGCCGAAGTCCACCGTGCCCGTCTTCACGTAGTCGTCGATCGCCGTGGCGAGCGCCGCCGCGCCCTGGGCCGCCGTCTTCCCCGAGAGGTCGTTGAAGATCGCGAGCAGCGCCGCCTCCAGCCCAGCCTTGTCGAGCGCCATGTCTACTCCGCCTTGACCTTGGTGGCGGCCACGGAGGACGACGCCGGGCCTACCCCGATCGCCGGCCCCGTCGGCCCCACGCCGGTCGCGTGGGTGTGCGCGATGATCTCGGTCCGCAGCGCGTTGAGCTCGGCCAGGACGAGGTTGGCGAGCGCCACGTAGTTGGTGGCGGCGCTCGACCCGAGGCGGATCTCCGCGGCCTTGATGACGAGCGCGGCGGCCGCGTAGGCCGACGAGGCGAGCGCGTCGGCGGGGCTGTAGCCGCCCGGGTAGGCGACCGCGTCGGAGAGGTCGAAGCGCCGGACGTCGCGCGCCTCGTGCGTGCTCCCGGCCACGCTCTTCCACTCGTCGAGGCTCCGCTCCGAGAACCAGAGCGTGACCGTGTCCCCAGCCGCGATCGGCCAGGTGATCGAGAACGCCCCTGACCTCGGGAAGGCCACCGGGACGTTGGCGATCGCGGGCGGGTCGTAGGCCTGGATCACCCCGTCGGCGTCCTTGAACTTAAACCGCACCGACGGCCTCACCGTCGCCGTCTGCGTCGCCTCGTCGTAGGAGACGACGACGCCCGGGAGCGAGGTGTGCACCCGGGCGAGCTGGGAGCGGACGGCGGCGAGGAGCAGGTCCGCTTCGGTGGGGGTGACCGCGGGCATGCGCCAGCCTACCCCTACCGCGCGCCGGCGTCGCCCTGGGCGAGTGCGACCGCTTGGGCGGCGGCGGCGCTCTCGGCGCGCGCCCCCGTGGCCGGCGCGTCCACGCGCGCCTGCGGAAGCGCGGGCGCGACGGTGGCCGGGAGCTCGACGACGATGGCGGCGGGGCGCTCGACGACGTCGTAGACCGGGGCGCTGGCGAAGCGCGAGAAGTCGTCGTCCAGGTGCGGGCCGTAGGGCTCGGCTTCGGCGACGTCGGGGAGCGGCCAGACGGCCCCCTCGTGAGCAGGCCAGGGAGCGCAGGCGGCGGCGAGCAGGGCGAAGAAGAGCACGGAACCTCCGGGGCAGGGGAGAGCGAGAGCGACGTTAGGCTACCACGCTCACGAGCTGCGCGGCGTGCCCGAGGCGATGACGTAGAAGGCCTGGTCCCAGCCAGAGTCGCCGCGGAAAGCCACGTCCTGCGCGACGTAGAGGCCGTTGTAGTCGGCGCTCTCGACCTTGAAGGTGCGGCCGGGCCGGAGCGTGGGCGCGAGCAGCGCCTTGATCTCGATGCCGTCGTCCTTCGGCGTCGGGCTTCCGATAAGGTTCCCACCGGTGGCCGAGAACACGATCGCCTCCTCCCCGGTGTCCTCGCCGCTGCCCACGAACTGCAGCACCCCGTCGCGGATGAACCACTCGCTCGCCGTCGAGGTAGCGAGGCGGTCGAGGACGTCGCGCGCGGGGCCCGCGAGCGCGATCCCCTGCGGGAAGACGAGATCCTCGTCGAGGCGGATGGTGCCGGCGGGGAGTCCGAGCTGCTCGGCGATGGCGTCGTAGACCTGGCGGAGCGTGGTCTGGGTCGCGAAGCTGACGCTGATGCGCGCGCTCCCCCACGCCCTCCCGCCGTCCTGGGCCTCCAGCCGGAGGACGCGGTCGGGGCCCCTCCGCTCGAGCCTCACCCCATTCTTGATCGGGTTGCCGGTGAAAACCTGCAGCGGGGTGTCGTACCCGACGAGGAGCCGGATCACTGCGTCGGGGTCCTGGGCGAGCGCGACCGTGGCGGGGTTCGGGTTGTAGAGCTCGATCACCGCCTCGTTGGGAGTCGAGCTGCGCGTCATCTTCACGTCGAAGGTGACGCGGAACCCCGAGAACGTCTTGCCCGTTGAGCCGGACGTCCCGAGCTGGAGGTGCACCTGGCGACCGAAGAGGGCCATGCGCGGATCCTACCCCGAGGCGGGGGCCGCCGCGTCGGGCGGCGCCTGGGGGGATGTGGGGCGTCTCACCCGCGGCGGCCCCGCCGACCCCGCGTAGCCGGCCTACACCTCGATCACCACCCCGTCGTCCTCCTCGGCCGCCTGGGCGGCGCGGAGCTCGTCCCGGGTGAAGTACCGGACGTGCAGGCCCGCCCCGAGGTCTTCGCGCGCGTAGCCGTCCGTGCCGTGCACGAGAAGCAGGCCCTCGGGCCCTTCGACGACGGAAAGCCCGAACACGGGGCCCCACCCCGGCGAGAGGCGCCGGCCCAGCGCGATGGCCGTGCCGTCGAGGCTGTAGAGGTCGAGGTACCAGGCCTGGCACCGGTGCCGCCAGGTAAAGCGCGCCCGGAACTGCGTGCCCTCCAGCGTCACCGTCTGCGTCGACTGCGGGAGGCTCGGGAAGGCGGAGAGCTGCAGGCCCATGCTCCATCCTACCCGGCGCGGGCGCGCCGGTACACGGTGGCGACGGCGAACTGGCCGTCATCGACGACAACGACGTAGAGGCGGCCGAGCGCCACCTTCACCCCGCCACACCGGCCGCGCGCGAGCACGAGGGCGGCGCGGAGCTTCCGCGCGTCCGCGGCGAGGGCCACGACGAGATCCTCGTCGGCGACGCCGCGCTGGGCCATGCGCGCCCGCGCGTGGGTGGTGATCCAGACCGGCCCGACCCCCGGCACCTCGACGCGCTCCCGGTCCTCGAGCCGGACCAGCGCGGCGGTCACGGCTCGGCGCCCACCGATTCGAGGAGGTTGAGGAGCAGGCTCTTGTCCGCCGCCTCCTGCTCGGGGTCCGTCTCCGTCGAGGTCGTGGGCTGCTCGCCCACATCCTGCGCGTCGGGCAGGCCCGCACCCGCAGAGGTGTCGGCCGCGGGGACGTCGGGCGGGACCTCGACGAGGCCGGCGGTGGCGATCTTGATCTCGCGGAACTCGAGATCCCACTCCAGCTTCCCGGCCCCCTCCTCCGTCGAGGGGTAGCGGGTGAGGAGCATGTTCTCGAGCGTGCCGTAGCGGTCGGTCACCACCGTGAGCCGCTCGGCGGCGGCCGCGTCGAGGAAGTCGAGCGCGGCGCTCACCCGCGCGGCGCCGCCGCTGGACGAGACGTGCACCCACGGAGTCTCCGTCACCACCGCCCGCACGCCGAGGATCGCGGGCTGGCGCTGCGCGTGGTCCGTGATCGTGCTCCCGTCCTCGATCGGATGATCGGTGGTCGTGACCGAGCGCGCGAGGCTGTAGGTGATCACACCGTCGAAGCTCAGCGTCGTGGATCCGTCGGCGCGGATGATCGAGATCCCCACGCTACACCTCCGTGGACCGGAAGGCTTCCTGCGCCATCCGGCCCCGCTCGGCGAGGATCGACCGCACCACGTCTTTCACCTGGTCCTCTGTCCAGCCTGCGCCGCTGATGTTGATGTCGCCGCCGATGTTGACGGCGCGTCCTGCGCTCGCCGCCCCGCCGCCCGCCAGCGGGGCGAAGGAGGCCGAGCTCGCGGCCGCGTCGACGCCGCGCGCCGCCATGAGTCCGGGGCTGGCCATCGCCTCGACGAGGCCCGCGTCTGCGCGCCCGGCCGTCGCCGCGGCCTGTTGCGCCGCGGGGCTCCCGAGCGCGCTGGCGAGGCCGTTGAGGCCGGCGGCAACGGCGTCGATCAGCGGCACGGCCATGTCGAGGGCGCGCACGATGTAGTCGAGGATCGCCGTGCCCAGCGCCTTGGCGAAGTCGATCGCCGGCTGGAGGCGAGCGACGAGGTTGTCGACGTAGATGCCGGCGAGGTTGAACACCGCGCTCCACACCCGGCCCATCGCCTCGGCCGCGCGCGCGAGCGCGCCGAGAAGCCCGTCGGCGTCGCGGAACTTCGCGATCAGTCGGCCGATGACCGAGTCCCCGCCCTGCAGGTAGGTGATCCAGTCCTCGAACACGAGCAGGAGCCCGGCGATCTCCGCCAGCCACCCGATCATGAGGCCGAGGTAGTAGCCGATCCCCACGACGAGCACGAGGAGGATGGTGCCGCCCCCCACAAACGCCGCCGCCGCCGCCACGGTGTCGGCGATGGCGAACGCGAGGAGCGCGAACTTCACCACCACGTACCCGACGCCGGCCGCCCCGGTGAGGCCGGCGAGGATGGCGCTGAGCCGCGCCCACCCCTCGGCCCCGCCCACCGCGTCGTTGGCCGCAGTGACCGCGCGCGCGGCGGCGTCGAAGGCGGCGCTCACCTTCTCCGCGAACACGTCGATCTTCTGGCTGATCACCTCCCGGTTGGCGGAGATCCAGTCCATGAACCGGCTCGCCAGCTTCGACAGAGTGGGGATGAGTGCCAGCCCGAGCTCGTTGCGGAGGCTCGTCACCACCGTGCCCAGCACCGACACCTGGGACGAGAACTCGGCCGCCTGGGCGATGCTCTCGGCCGAGAGCACCACGCCGAGCGCGTGCGCCTCTCCGCGCAGCTTCGCGAGCCCCTCCTCTCCCTGGATCAGCAGCGGGAGGAGCTGGCGCGCCATCTGTTCGCCGAGGAGCTTGTTGGCGATGTCGAGGCGCGTGGCCGCGTCTTCGGTCTTGCCGAGTCCGCCGGCGATGAGGTTGAAGACCTCCTCGGGCGAGGTGCCATGGAGCTGCTCGACGGAGATGCCGATCGCCGCGAAGGCGGCGGCCGCGTCCTCGCCGCCAGCAGCGGCCTCGGTCGCCTTCCCGGTGATCTGGCCGAAGGCGTCCGCCAGGTCCTGCGCCTCGACGCCGTACTTCTCGACCGCGTAGAGTAGCTCCTGGTAGGCGTCCGTGGTGAGGCCGAGGGCGGCGGCCTGGCGCTCCACCTCTTTCGCGTGCGCGGCGGTGGAGGTCGCCTGGGCGACCATGGCGACGGCGCCTGCGGTGAGCGCCGAGGTGACCACGGCCGCGACGCGGACGAGATCCCCCATGTGCTGCTTCACGCGCTCCAGGCCGTCGTCGAAGCGCTCGACGGACTTGTCGTCGGCCTTGATGCCGAGCTTGACGAGGAGCTCGCGGATCGTCACCTTACGGGCCACGGTTCACCTCCGCTTCGCGCCGCCGCTGCTCCCGCGCCTCCTCGAGCACGTCGAGGGCCATGTGCCCCTCGACGGTGTCGGCGAAGGTCCATCGGTACCGCACATCGGCGAGGCCGTCGGGGATGAGGTCGGACGCCACGATGCGCATCGTCCACCAGTCTACTCCGTCGGCGGCGGCTCGCTCGGCCGCACGCCGCAGGGAGTAGGGCTGCGACGGTGGCTTGGGCCGCTCGATCACATACCGGGCAGCGACAAAAAACGGTTGATCGTCGCCACCCTCCAGAGCGCCGCGAGCAGCTCCCCGTAGTTGCAGACGTAGGCGCGGTCGAAGTGCAGCGCGTTGGCGAGCGGCTGGCCGTCGCGGGTCGTCTTCGCGACGATGGCCTTGGTGAGGTCGGACATGGGCGTGGACTGGACCGAGGCCTTGACGTCCCGGCCGAGCGCCGCGAAGTCGACGGCCTTGCCGAGCTTCTGCAGGCCCTTCGGGTCGTCGAGGAGCTTCGCGATGGAGCCCATGTCGCCCATCGCCAGGAGTCCCTTGACGGCGCCGCCCAGCGGCTCCGCGCCGAAGGCGACGAGGCGCCACATGATCTCCATCCCCTCGCTGGGCGGGTGGGGCGTGACCTCGTACTCGTGCGGGCGACCGTCGGCGTCGGTGAGGGTGAAGCGCTTGGCGTCGGACATGGGAGGCACCTCGGGTGTGCTCCCATGCTATCGCAGTCGCGTCAGACCGTGATGTTGTTGCCCAGCTTCAGGGTCTTGCGGGCGTTCGGGAGGAACACCTTGAACTCGCGCTCGCTCGCGCTCCGCGCCTTGTTCGGCGCGGGCAGCTCCAGGAAGGCGCAGTACTGGTCGGCCACCTTGTCGCCGTTGATCTCGTCCTCCATGCGGAACTCCAGCCGTTCAAACGCCTCCTCCTCCTGCTGCGCCGAGTACAGCGTGAAGAGATCCTTGTACGACTTGGAGCTCTCCATGACGGTGATCGTCGCCGTCATCGAGTAGTCGTTGTTGCGGCTGACCACGGCCTGACCGTCCCCGCCCACCTTGGCGGACGCGACGGGCTTGCCGTACTCGAACGAGACAGCGCCGTCCTCGCCGAAGCCACCGATCTGGTAGCCGCCGATCAGCAGGAACACCGACGCGAGGTCGTAGGTCTTCAGGGGCGTCGACATGGATCACTCCGCGGGAACGACTACTCGTCGTCGGCGATCGGGTTGCGGCTGAAGTAGCAGTTGAAGGTGAAGAGCCGGCCGGAGACGGCGAGCTGGGCGCGGACGGTGAACCGGAGGCGCCGGTTGGTGAGGTCGGTCGAGGTGATCGACTCGGCCACCGCCTCGGTCTGGCCGGACACGAAGTGTCCCGCGGCGACGCCCTGCTCCAACAGCCCCTCGATGACGGCGAGGAGCTTCTTCTGGCCCGACTTGTCGACGACGATCTTCTCGCCGCGCTCGCCGTGCGCGACCACGAGCGCGGCGACGCGCTCCTGGAGGCGGGTGGAGAACCAGTCCGAGGTGACGATCTCGTCGATGGACCGGCCCGTCGCGTTGACGCCGGGGTCGAGCACAAAGTCCTGCCCGCCGTAGGGCAGGCCGAGGTTCGCGTTGTTGGCGATCGCGAGCGTGCGCTGCGTCGCGGTCGGCGCGGACGAGTAGTCGTCGATGCCGCGGGCGAGGAAGCCGTGCCAGGGAGCACTCCGCTCGTCGGGGTCGAAGCGAAGGCGGTTGACCATGACGGCCACGTCCATCCACTCCGTGTCCGTCGTGTGGTAGCAGGCGACGGTGCGCTCGTTGCCGCTCGTGCCCATGATCGTCGACACCCCCGCAGGCACACCCGCGTCGAGCCAGGAGGCGTCGTCGGACTGGAAGGCGCAGAGCATCTTCTTCGACGCCGCCTCAACGGCGTCGGACACGAGGACGATCTCCGCGTCGGTGCGGACGGCGAGGCAGACGCCGTAGAAGTCCTCGTCGGCGGCGATGACCGCGGTGAGGCCGGTGGCGTAGGTTTCCCCGCCGACCAGGTCCACGTTGCCGAACTTGAAGGACTCGGGCTTGGGGCGCTGGGCGAAGGCTGCCTCGGCCGCGAGCAGGGACGAGGCGCTGATGTAGCCCGCCGTCTGCGCCGTCTCGGCCTCCTCGTAGCTGGCGACCTCCAGCACGCGCGCGCCGTTCAGGCTGTTGGTGGCCTTCGGCACGAGGAGCATGACGACCCCGAACCCGGCCTCGGGGGCGGGGCTCGGGTCCAGGTACACGTTGACGGTCACGTTCTCGGAGTGCGTGGTCGTGGTCATGTCAGGTCGTCCTCGATCGTGACGGTGTAGGGGTCCGGGTCGTCCTCGACGTCCTCGAGCGTGACGGTGGTGACGACCTGCTCCAGCGGGGTCACCGACGCGGGGTCGGTGCGGAGCGCGTAGAACACCTCGAACTCGCGGAGGAAGCGGGGCTCGATCTCGGTGTCAAGCAGTCGGGCCACGTCCGTTATACCGCCGCGCGTGAGGACGCTCAACCCAGCGGCGTCCAAGGCGGTCTGAACGCTCGGGATCTGCAGTCGCATGGCCGCGCGCTCGAGCCACTCCGACGTCTCCGACCCGAAGCCCTGGACGGAGACGGAGGCCCGCCGCTGCCCGAGGAAGGTGACGACGGGCACGGCATCGGCGGTGAGGGTGATCTTCGCGTCGGCGGTGCTGATCGCCAGATCCCCGTGCGCGGTGGACGCGGTGATCGTCGCGCCGGACGCCTCCGCAAAGTGGTGATCGACGGCGTTGATCAGGTCCACGATCGCCGCCGCCACCGTCGAGTTGGTGTCGTCGGCGAGGCGCGTGTAGCTGATCGCCGTGCCCCCGACGGTGATCGCGTACACCGCCCCCGCCGCGCCGTTGCCGATCACGATCGTGTCGGCGAGACGATCGGCCCGCTCGTCCACGCCGATCGCGCTCCCGAGCGTGGTGACGTTCACGGTGAGGTACGGCTTCGGGGGGCGCGGCCCCTTGTCGTCGGCGACCACCACCTGGGCGTCGGTGAGCCCGCCTCGCGCCGCCGCCGCCTTCAGCCAGGCGCGGATGGCCTGGATGATGCGCTCGTCGACGGAGGTGGTGGAAGGCACGGCTCACCCTACCCCGAGCAGGGGCACGAGCGCGAGCGAGAGCCACGCGCCGACGAGGAGCACGAGCGCGGCGAGGGCGCGACGGTTCACTCCTCGCCCTCCTGGACCGCCAGGACGATCACCCGGTAGTGGGCGAGGAGCGAGCGCTCGCGCTGGATCAGCCGCACCTCGTACCAGTCGCCGTCGACCTGGACCTGGTCCGCCGAGGTCCCCGCGTCCTGGTCGACGAGGCGCAGCTCCGAGCTCGTGTAGATCCGCTTCGCGCGGCGCGTGCGCTCGCCCTCGGGCAGCGTCTTCAGGTCGTCGTCGGAGGCCGGCTGGACGCTCGCGCGGATGGTGGCGTCGGTGGCGTCGCCCTGCTCCCAGCGGCCGTCGGTGCCGCGCTCGCCCGCGGCGTAGCGACGGCGGGTGAGGGACTCGATGCCGAGGATCACGTCGTCACCTTCTTCCCGACCTCGACACGAAAGCTGATCGCCTGGCGCATCCGCCCCGTCTCGATGAGCGGATTGTCGCCCGGGTATTTTTGGGCGAGGGTGGCGGGGGCGTTGGGGGGCTCGCGCAGGTCGCGGATCTTCGACTTGATGTCGCGCTCGACGAGGAGCCCGAGCTGGCCGAGGCCCTCGCGCATGGCCGCCTCGCCGGCTGCGGTCCCGCCCTCCACCATCGCGTCCACGGTCTTGCCGGCGACGGCGTCGAGGCGGCGCTGGTAGCGCTTCTCGTTCTCGTCGATGGTGGAGCGCATGAAGGACCGCTCGGGCACCCGCCCGTCCTCGCTCCCGAACTCGTTGATGGTGGCGATCTCGACGAGGGTGATCGCCTCGGGATCTTCGACGGCGATCCGCCTGCGCTTCTTCGTGATCTTCCCGCCCTTGGTGCGCTTGTACTCGCGGCGCTCGCGGAGCATCCCCTTGTCCTGGAGGATTCCGACGTAGACGGACGGCTCGCCCAGCTCCGCGAGCCCCCGGAGGAGCTCGCGATAACCGCGGTCGGAGTCGATCACCCTCGAGGCCATGCCTCCTCCGATCAGGTGATGGTGATCCCGAGTTCGAGCATCACCCCGGACGGCTCGGCGCCGGTGTCCTCCTGGGTGACCAGGACCCCAAGAACGTCGCCGGCGGCGATCGCCAGGGTCAGGCCCGTCCAGCGCTGGGTGCGTCGGTCCTGCGCGAAGGTGAGTTCCCCGGAATGCGCCCCGGTCGTGTAGTTCATGAGGATGAACTTCACGTCGGCGGTCGTGTGCAGGGTCGCGGCACCGTCGGCGAGGCGCAGGGTGGTGATCGTCCCGGTGTGTCGGGAAACCCAGCCTCCGTTCGGAGTGACGATTTCGTGGCTCTTGCCGTCCGTGAGGCCGAGCGCCACGCCCATGTTGGCGGCGGTGACCACGATGCAGCGGACCCAGAACAGCGTGCCGCCGTTGACGGTGGACTGCGCCCAGTCGGCCGGGGGCACGAAGTGGATTGCACCGTCGCGCTCGAACGCACGCGAGCCGTTGGACGCCGCGGCGCTGGTCCCGTCCCGAGCCAGGGTCAGCGGCACCCACGCGGCGCCGTTCCAGTACTCCCAGGTGAACGCGGCCCCGGTCGACGCCTGGACCGTGGCGGACATCGCGATCGCGATCTCGCAGAACTTGAGCGAGGCGCCGAAGTAGATGGCGTCGTTGGCGACGGGCACGTCCGGGAAGAGCTGCCAGTTGGAGGTGTACCCGGCGTTCGGGCCGCCCCCGAGGCTCGCAAACACGCCACCGTCCTCGACCACCGCCTGGCCCAGCGCGGCCTCGGTCAGGGTCGGAGTCGAGCCGACCAGACCTCCGCCGTTGGTTTCGGCGCCATCGACGTCGATACCCCAGGCCCCGAGCACCGCCATCGGCAGCAGCGTTTCGGAGGCAAGGTCGGCCTGATCCTGGGCGGCCTTCGCGCCCGCGTCCAGCTTGCCCACTGCGATGACGAGGGAGTCGTTGTCGGCGACGTAGTTGTTGGTGGAGTAGTTCCGGGTCGTCGAGTTGGTGCCGCCCAGGGCGATGGCGAGCTCGGCGAGCGCCACCTCCAGGTTGGCGCCCGCGAAGAAGGTCGCGGTGTCCTCGACCCCCACCATCGAGGCGCCCGCCCCGTTGGCGATGGAGAGCAGGGCGACGAACGCCTGGTCGAGCTTGTTCAGCGCGGCGTAGACGGCGTCGTTGTCGGCGAGCTTCGACCCCGTGCCGTTGGTGAAGTTGTAGGTCGTCGCCGTGGCGCCGCCGATCTGCGTGGCGAGCGCCGCGAACGCCGCCTTGATCGTGTCGGTGGCGAAGTAGTTGCCGGTGTCGTCGAAGGCGTCGTCGCCCGCGTCGAAGGGCACGGCCTCCCAGGTCGCACCGTCGCTCACGTAGACGCGCTCGTTGTTGTTCGCGCCGTCGATGCGGAGCCAGATCGAGGCGACGGGTCGCACCGCCGTCGGGGCGCCGGCACCGGCCTCGACGCGCGGGCTGTCCGCGGCCGCGGTGGCGGCGTCGGGGCGGATGGCGATGCCGACCACGGCGATGGCCAGCGCAAAGACCTTCTCGAAGACGTGGCGGGTACGGGACATCGCGGACTCCTACGTGAGCAGTCCGAAGCCAACCTCGGCCCTGCTGTCACGGATCTGGAGGAAGGCCAGCCCGTGGCGGGTCTGGCGGTAGTACTCGTCCTCGTGGGAGTGCGAGGACACGGAAGGGCCGGCGAAGGCGACGGAGAGGTCGCCGGTGCCGATGGAGGTGACGGGCCCGACGCCGGACGAGCCGGTGGACGTGGCCGCCTCGCGCGCCTGGAGCGTGAGCTCGTGGGCGACGAGGCGAGCCACCGCCGAGGAGGTGCGCGACCCGAACGTCTCGGAGTCGAGCCAGAGGACGCACTCGTCGATCAGGTCCTCGACGGTCGCGTCCACTGTGCTCGCGAACTCGGGCGCGAGCTTGCGGAAGATGGGCAGAACCGCCTCGGACTCCGTCGACATCGCGTCAGGCCAGCCGCAGGCCGAGCTTCGGCGCGAGCGCGGCCACGACCTTGTTGGACTTGATCGACTCGGCGCGCTCGCCCTCGACGAGGTGCGCGGTGCCGAGCCGCTTCGCCTTGTCGACGAGCGAGTCGTCCTTGGTGTCGAAGGCGAGCGCCATGGCGCGCTGCCCGCCCTTCGACTTCGGGGGCGGGCCGATGACAATGCGGCGCGTGCCGTCGTTGGAGATCGCCAGCTTGGTGGACGCGGACGCGGCCCGCGCCGTCGCCTTGGGGGCGGCGGGCGGGGTGGCGGCGGGCGGCGTGGTGCTGCCCGTGGGGGCGGCGGACTCGGCTTCCATCGCTACTCGCCCTCGACGTAGACGACGAGGTTGTCACCGACCTCGCGCTGGTTGAGGCCACCGAAGGCGCTCACCAGGAACATCTCGGAGGCGAGGGCGCGCTGCTCGGGGGGGAGCAGCGTCGGCATCATGGGCTTGACGAGCTCGATGGAGCTGTCCGACCCCGAGGCCGCGCGGCAGAACGCCATCGCGTGGATGTTGGTGCCGCCCGCGTCGTTGAGCTCGCGGACGACCTCGACGCGGGTGATGTGCGGGTTCGCCGCCAGCATCCAGTCGAGCATGGAGCGATCCGCGTTGTCGCCGTAGCGGCGGTTGCGGAGCGCGTTCGCGAGCTTCGGCGCGATCAGGAGGGTGTTGGGCTGGAACGTGCTCGCGGACTGGTTCTCCGCGTAGTTGGCCCAGTACCCGAAGTCCTCGACGATGTCGTCGGCGGCGCTCGCCGCGGTGTAGGCCACCTGGGAGAGCGCGGTGTCGACGTAGGGATGGTTGAGCAGCCCGTAGAGGCCGTTGGCCTCGGAGCCGTGGAAGGCCCACTTGTTCTCGAGCTCGTCGATGACCCGGCGCGCCGTGCGCATCTTCCGGCCCTGGACGTCCAGGCCGGTCATCCCGGCGCGGAGGTTCTCCAGCCAGTCGATCGTCGCCTTGCTCACCAGGTACACGACGCCGGCCTGGAAGGTCGCCTGCCCGATGCCGACCTCGGTGATGTCGGCGCCGGACCCGCCGCGGTACACGACCGCCTGGCCGGTGGAGTACGCGCGGTACTGCTCGTACTTCAGCGCGCCGGGGCTCACCTCGGTGTTGATCGGAAACACCTTCATCGCGTTGAGCGGGGGAAGGCGCTCCTCCATCACCCGCTGAAAGCGGTAGGTGAGGTCGCGGACGTTGAAGGCGCCGAGCGTCGCGGCGAAGTCGTCGCCGCGGACGGCGGCAGCGTCGGCGCGGACGCTCCCAAGCGCGACTTCGAAGTGGCGGCCCAGCATCTTCATGCTGGTCGTGTGGGTGTTGCGCACCGTCCGGCCAGCGTCGTCGACGCGGGTCTGGCAGAGCGAGACGAGCGACGCGATCCCGGCCTGAACGCGGCCGGAGTCGTCGAGGCGGCGCACGTGGCCGTTCTCTTCCACGAGAAGGAACATGATCAGGCTCCCATGTCGAGACGGACGACGCCGATCCCGTCGGTGGTGGTGGAGGACTCGGACCGCTCGATCGCGACGATGTCGCGGCCGATCCAGACGCGATCGGTGCTGGCGCTGTTGTAGAGCCGGCCCTTGGTGGCGCTGGCGAGGCTGACGTAGACGTCGTCGCCCCAGGCCCACGTCTCGGAGGTGGCGCGCTGGACGATCATCGAGCCGCGCGTGCAGACCTCGACGCCCGCGTTCGCGGCGTAGGCGGGATCGTCCCCGTCGACGGTGACGTTCTCGACGTCGAGCCGGCGGACGCTGATGCCGACCATCGCGCGCTTCAGGCTCGTCGAGCGGCTCGGCCCGGTGGTGTAGGCCTTGGTGGCCTCGGCGTCCGCGTGGCCGCTGGCGTGCGCGACGGCCTCGAACTCGGCACCCTCGACCTCGGCGGTGAGGGTGACCACCCCGCCGCCGCTGCCCACGGAGGCGGCGATCACCGTCTCGGTCGGCATGACCGCGTTGATGGCCGCGGCGATCGCCGTGCAGGTGGTGTCCAGGTTGGTGTCCCAGACCACCCCGCCCCACTGGTAGGCCTTGCCGTTGATCCAGACCGTGCCGGAGTAGTAGGACGCGGTGTTCCCCGCGAAGGTCAGGCTCACGACCTGGGCCGAGAACTTCGACGTGGTGGGGACGAAGACCTTCGGGTTGCCCTCGTCGGTCACGTAGCCGTCGGTGCACACCACCCGGCCGAAGTCGATGGCGTCCGCGGTGTCGGCGGTGGTCGTGTTGGTGGGCGACCCGAGCTCGGTCGCGCCGGTGCCGCCGTCGACCGAGAGCGTCGAGGACACGCCCGGCCACACGCCGGTGAGCGTGAGGACGTTGGTGGAGGCGCTGTAGGACGCCACCATCTTGGAGCGCGCGCCCGGCGTCTCGTTGAACTCACCCTCGAGCCCCGCGCCGAGCTCGTCCTGGGTGGCGGACGCGTCGGTGGTGAAGGTGACGGTCACGCCGTCGATGGTGACCGAGTACGCCTCCTCGTTGTCGGGGGCGGCGGGCACGGCGATCGTGGTGACCTGCTTGGCCTGCGGGTCCTGGTTGACGCCCGTGACCGAGCGGAAGTCGTGGTTGCGGCGGGCGTCGCCGATGAACCCCAGGGGGCGAGTGTCACGCGCCCCGCGGACGGTCTGAAAGAAAGAGCTGGCGGGCATGGATCAGGCCTCCTTCACGGCGGGGCTGGAGTCGGTGCGGGCGGCGTCGGCCGCCGTCAGGTAGGGGTCGTAGAAGGGATCGGCCCGGTCGGCGCGCTCGCGCTCCTTCGGGTCGGCCCCCGCGCCGTCGCCGCGGCCCGCGCCGCGCCAGTCCCAGCGCGTGGCGTCGGCCTCGACGCTGTCGCCGCGCTTGGCGACGTCGGCCTTGATGACGCCGATCACCCCCGCCACGTAGGCGGGGTCGGACTTCGCGTCGATGGAGTCGATGCGGCTCTTCGCGACGGCGACGCGGAGGCTGGGCAGGTCGAGGCCGTCGTGCTTGACGCCGACCTTGCCGGCGAGGCCGCGGAGGTCGGCCAGCTCGGCCGCGTCCTTCCGGTCGCCCTCGGTCTTCTTCAGCTTCTCGAGCTCGGCGGCGGAGGCGTCAGCCTTGCCCTTCATCTCCGCGCACTCGTCGCTCTTCGCCTTCAGGTCCGCCTTCAGCTTCTCGTTCTCCTCCTTCAGCTTCGCGAGGTCTTCGGCGCCGTCGTGCCGCGCCTTGTCGGCGGCGAGGAGCTTGTCGGCGGCCGACTTCCCTTCGGCGACGGCCTGCTCCTCGGAGTCGAAGCGGGTGACGCCGAGGGCGGCGAGGAGAGCGATCAGGCCGGGCTTCATGGAGGCTCCGTGGTCGGTGCGGGTCGGGCCCGCGACGGGGGTGGCGACGCCCACCTGGACCGCGTCGGCCGAGTCGACCCGGAGGACGACCTGGTTGCCGCGGCCCTTCTGGACGAGCGCGAGGTGGTTGCACGAGCGGCCGATCTGGCTCGCGTCGTAGCGGCCGAAGACGGGGTGTGTGCCGGGCGTCTCGTCCAGCGTCACCTCGTAGCCGGGCGAGAGCTCGTGCACGCCGCCCTCGACGGCGTCGAGCGCGTCGCGGCGGCGCACCGCCACCTTCACGCGCGCAAACCCGCCCTGCGCGTCCTCCTCGACGAGCGCCTCGCCGTCGACGTCCCCGACGCCGAGGCGCTGGTAGGAGTCGGCGTTGACGAAGCCCTCGGCGGGATGCTCCAGGGTGAGCGCGGCACGGGGGAGGGTGCGGGCGGTGTCGAGCACCGCCTGGCGAGTGACCAGCTCTCGCCGTTCCCCGCCGCCGGCCATGCGGTAGATGAGCACGCCCTCGCGGACGGGGATGCCCTCGGCGAGGAGCACGCCGTCGTTGGCCCGCCGAACCGCGCGCAGCAGCTCCCCCCCGACGTCGAAGCGCCGGACGGTGGCGAGGTGCTGGTCGGTGACGGTGATCGCAGATCCCGCGTTGCTCGGTCCACGTGTACCAGCAACACGCGCACGCTGCAAGCGATCGCGTGATCGTCCGTCGTGGTGATCGCGTGATCGGCGATCGCGTGATCGTCAGGTGAGCCCGACGGCCTCGCGCACACCCGATCGCAGGTTCCTGATCCGCGCCGCGTTCCAGTCGCTGAACCCGGATCGGTTGGGGATCTCGCCCTTCACGGTGGGGCTGAACTGGAACGCGCGCAGCTCGCGCTCCTTGCGTGCCTCGGCCTGCGCGATCAGGAGGTCGCGATCGTCGTCGGGCAGGACGGCGAGCGCCGTGCACCGGCACTGCCAGACCTCGCCCGGGTGGCCGCGGCGTCCACGCAGGTCGGCGATCGGCGGCTCCGCCCACTTCTGGATCATCCCATCGAGGCGAGCGTGCTCCTGGCGGACGCGCGCGTCTCCCGAGGTGTCCCAGATGTACTCGACGCAGCCGTAGCGGGTGTGCTGGACCTGCGTGATCTTCGCCGCCACCTTCGCCACCTGGTCGCGCGCAAGGAAGCTAGCGTAGTTCCGGTGCACGCCGAAGCGGGTGGCGATGTCGTCGCGGAGGTGGCGGATGGGTGCGCCTCCGTGCACCGCGGCGAGCACCAACCGTTCCAGGTCGTTGAAGCACGACGTATCGAGCCGCTTGATCAGGCCGACGTTGTCGTGAACCCACCCCTTCACGATGGCGTCGGACCCGGCCGCGCTGGCGATGGGGATGGTGAAGAGCCGCGAGAGCTCGCGATCGGTGGACTCCACCACATCGTCGTCCACCTCCTCGGCGACGTAGCGGAGGCCCTCGTCGGTGGGGGTGGAGGACAGGACCGTCTCGATCGCCCGCAACACCTGGAGGATCCGCAGCACCCCGCCCGCGCTCGCGTCGGCGCGGCGCGCGTCCATCTCGCGCTGGACCTCGGCGATCGCCGGCCCGGCCAGGTCGAGGAAGAGGCGCTCGGCCATGGCGAGGCGCGAGCTGGTCAGCTCGGCGTGGAGCTCGACGAGGCGATCGCCGTAGCGCGGGCGCCCGCGCGCCCACCCCGTGCGCCGCCGGCCGTCGCTCCGCGCCTCCAGGTCCACGGCGAGGCGCCGGGCCGACACGCCGCGCGCCCGCGCGTGGACGATCGACGCCGCCTGCCAGGGCTGCAGCGGCGTCCCCTCGCCGTAGAAGACGAGCGGGCCCCGCCGCCCCCACCGCATCGCCGGGCGACCGTCGACGAGGCAGGTACGGACCGGCACCTACTCCTCCGAGGGCGGGCGGTAGATCACCACCTCGCCGCTGGGGTGGAGCCAGAAGAGGCGGGAGAGCCCGGGGCGCGCGCCGGCCGGCACCTCGCGCCAGGCCAGCTCGAGCCGGGCGAGCGCATCCTCCATCTCGTGGACGGGCCCGAGGTCGATGGCGATGCCGGCGGGCGGACGGGTGGCGGGCTTGCCGTCGCTCACCGGCGGCTCCCCGGCCCACGGCGCGCTGCGTCCGCGCGCCCGACGAGGGGCACGGTGGCCACAACCTCGGGGCCGTGGCGGACCTCGATCCGACCGACCACCCACTCCACCGGCGCCACCTCGACCTCGGCGACGGCCCCGTGGTCCTCGGGCTCCAGCCCCGACGCGTACCCGAGCGTGAGGTGGGGGCGGTAGGTCGGGTGCTGACGGATGCGCACGAGGTGCGCGAGGCGGGGGAGGAGCGCGTCGTGCAGCGTCCCCATCTCCCAGGAGTGCCCGACGTGCAGGATGACGGGCGCTTTCCCGGCGCTCGCGCCCGAGGGGCGGAAGGTGCCGGGCCGGTCGGCGCTGACCTTGAACGGGCCGAGGCGCTCGGCGACGGCCTGGACGACCTGGATCACCTCGGGCACGAGGACCGCGTCCACCTCGCCGAGGTAGAGCAGCGTCACGTGAG
>Ga0209728_1000822_pt1 | contig 21998 bp, 10 predicted proteins | sample RifGroD1_FD_183997 | JGI IMG/M metagenome (GOLD analysis project Ga0209728, IMG submission 183997) | Groundwater microbial communities from Rifle, Colorado, USA - Groundwater D1 (SPAdes) (version 2) | ecosystem: Environmental > Aquatic > Deep subsurface > Groundwater | place: Rifle, Colorado... | reverse complement strand
TACCGCCTTTGGTCCGGACATGGGCTTGCCGATGACTGAAGTTTTGGCTATGCACGGGGTGAGCTTTGACGAAGTATTGGCGGCTCTGCTGAGCAAGTATGCTAGGCAACTGGGGTGAAATATATTTCCAACAAAAATCCCCCAAAAATATGGGGGAGATAAGGATACTTATTTTAGAAGATTTCCGATAATCCTCCAGGAGCATAGTCCGAATAGAACAAGAAGGATCAAGAAAAAGACGTATCCCGAAGCTGGTGAGAAGCCAATGGCTGTCACCGCCGGTATTCCATCGAAAAAGCAGAATACCCCTGCCGAAAAGGTGATGATCGTAGAAAGTAGAATACGGGCAAAATTATGTTTCAAAAGGGCCTCCTGATAGTATGAGATAACCTATATTATACCACTAATAAAAGCGGGGAAGTAGCCTCATCTTGGAAGGAGCGGATGCGGTGGTGGTAAAATGGGTGGATGAAGTCGAATATTACATTATCTCGAGCCAGACAGGAGACGGGGTCTTATTGTGGCCCGGCTGTGATGCAAATGTTGGTATCCAGCCTCGGGTTGAGCATGGATCAGGAGACTCTGATCGATGCCTGTAAGGCCCGCAAAACGGTAATGAGGGAAGGAATTCCATTGAATGATTTGTCTAAAGGGCTACAAGAAATGTATCCAGAATTGGATGTGTGGTGGAAAAGTGAAGCTACGATTGAAGATATCCAGAATCTTCTGGATAATGGCTATTTTGTGGGGGTCGACTGGCAGGGGATATTTTCCGGGGACGAATATGGAGATGATGAAGTGAATAAATGGGGTGATTTTTGGAATAAGATTATTGGTGCTCCAGAAGTCAAAGGTGAACAAGGGCATTACTGTGTAGCGCTGGAAGTGAACAAAAAGAAAGGGTATTTGAGGTTTGCCGACCCATATGGTCATTACGCCGGCAAAGACCGTTTTGTGGCTTTGTGGGAGTTTGAGGAACGGTGGTGGGATGATCGGATAGGTAAGGATGAAAAGGGGAAGAAGACCTATGTTTTGGAGTCTAAGCTAATGTTCCTAGTAACTAAAAAAGGTGATGAGTTTCCGAAGAGTTTGGGGATGATGAGAGTGTAAGTTTTGGAATCACAAAAAATCCCCACCAAAGAGGGTGGGGATGTGATGAGTCTAGTAAATTGCGAGATGAACTCCATCGGATTGAAGCTGACGGACGGCTACCTTCATGAAGGTAGCGTCACCGCCGACAATGAAGATCGAACCCCCATTGCCTTGTCCGTCCAAACCGTAGGCTTGGAAATAGAGGAGGGAACCGGGAAGCTCAGCGAGTTTCTCCAGAAACTCGATTGAGAAGTCCGCCGTGTCGGTGATGACGCGGAGCAGGTTGTTTCCGCAGTCTATTTTGGATTGGTAGGAACTGAGAGTTGCGCCAATCAGATTGGCGACTGTCATACGAACATTGGACAAGGATAAAACGGTTTGATGGTCGGTCATGTTATCTCCTTTTGGAAACGAAACGGCTGAGGATGAGCCAAGCCAGGGTGGTGGTGATGGCTACGGGCAGAATAAACCAGAGCCAGCCGGTGGCTGTGACAATGGGGAACAGGTCGTTGGAATTCATCAGCACGACTTCGATGATTAATACAACCCAAAAAACAATTTTGGTTATGGCAGCGCGATCTGTCTTTGAAATTTTCAAAGTAACCTCCATGATAGCTAAGAATACCCCATATTATACACCAAGAAGGAATATTTGATAGCTGCGGGGGCGGTCTTACTTTAACTTACTTGCTTCTTTGTGGTCGGTATGATCTCTGCAGGTGCGGCAGTACTTACTGATGGTCAGTTTTTCGGGAGTGTTTGTTTTGTTGCGTTCGGAGATATAGTTGAAGTGACCGCATTTACTGCACTTCAAACCCATTGATTGTCGGGGACCTTTTTTTGCCATGTTGGTTGATTATTTTGTCGTTAACAGAGGATATTTTATCACGAAAGGGAAAAATAGGCACGACTATTTAAACCAGAAATCGTTTAATTAAACCAGGTGTAATATTACGCACAAATTGAGGTTTGACAGAGAGTGTTTTTTCCTATACAGTGGATTGTAGATACTTGTAATTATTGTTACATATTGTAAAAAATGGAAAAAACTTACTCGGTCAAAGAAGCCTCGAAGCTGCTTGGTTATTCGATGAACAGTATTTATTCATTTTTGAAGGATGGTGATATCAAATCTGTTCGTATCGGAAAGGGTAAATTCCGGATCCCGCAGTCGGAAATAGATAGATTTGGGGGAGGGAGTGAGAGGATCGAGAACAAGAAAATGGTGGAGGAGATGGTGGCCGAGGTCAAGGAACAAGTCCAACCAAAAGAAATGGGTCCTTTGGTCCTGCCCACACCGCGTCCCGGAAAAAGTCTGGAAGAAATCAGCGGAGAGCCGTTTATAAACACCTTAAGACTGTGGTTTGAAGAGCGGGTCACCATCCCGAGATTGTTTGATTGGTTTATCGGTTTGAGCTCGATCATCTTGGGAATTTCCATGTTCTTACACACCAAGCAAGTAGACGCCCTGCAAGTAGGCCGGTTTTCGATGTGGTTTACTCCTATCAGGGTGTCTTTGATCCTATCGGGGATCGGTTTGATTGTTTCTGACATGATCCAAGAGGAGTTTATCCGTTACCGGAACCTCAGTAATTACTTCAGAGTAGTCCTGTTTGCTACCTACGCGGGACTGTCCTGGATACTTCTAATGGGAAATGATGCGGATGGACTGGCCATCTACGGCCTTTTTGCGATGGCGATCTTGATCGAAGCGGTCTTTGCCGTCAGATCTTCCACCGCCTACATGCTATATATTCAAGGTCTGCTCATCGCTACAGCCCTTATCTTCTTCTTCTATCCGGCCGACCCCTCGTTGTCCCCGATAGCCGGTGGACTCCTTGCGATGTTGGATGGGTTTAAGTGGGTCTGGTTTTTCGTGGTGGTGTCGCTTGTAATGGTGACTCTTTATGGCTTCTTTTGGGATAAAAAAGTACTCAAGACGTTTTCCGCATTTTGCGGGATACTGCTGATCTTTTTGGCTTTGTACTTTGCCAATAACAATTATTGGGACAGAGCCTTTTTCGTTTTGATTGCCGGAATGATCGGCATGATCATGCCTTTCTGGGAAACATTCAAAAGTAAGTTTAAGACAGACAGACCAATGGTTTTTCGGATGTTTGGAACGGTGCTGATGTTTTTCTCTTTAGTTATCGTTCTTATTTCCATTGTCCAGTCCATTTTGATGAAAGATGCCAATATTAATCTCGCCGAGAAAGCCGATTTTGGCCGGCTGACGGCGGAAAATACAGTCTTGGGTGGCTTCTCCGCTCTGGATGGTATTGCTCAAAATCCGTTATTTCAAAAGGCGTTTAAAGCAGGTGACCGGGAAGGAATGGATAGCTTTACCAAAGCCATATTTAAGAACAATGCCGACCTCGGAATGGTGTTGGTCCTCGATAGTTCCGGGAAAACTATCTCCACTTATCCATTTTCTTCCTTCATTGTTGGCAGGAGTTATGCGGGTGACTCTTTTTTCCGAAACATTATTGGTGAGAACAAGTATTTTTCCCGAACTCTCGAACCTTTGGAAGGAGTGTCGAAATCGGCAGTCATTATAGGAACTCCGATTACGGAAAAAGGCGTCGTGATCGGTGCCATGGTAGCCACTATCAATCTCGACGCACTGGGAGACAGGATGGATGAGATAGCGACTACGTCTCTCGAACAGAGGGTGGTGCTGGTAGACGGTGGTGGCAGGTGGCTCTCTGCCCCCCAAGTGGGTATTACCGGGGAAAAGATTACCGAGTCCGACACGACAAATTTGATGTGGTCCAGGCCAGCAGGGGCGGAAATAGGTTACGACTCGGAAGGCAAGTACACTTTATTCAGATCGAGCAAGGCGAAGGATCTGAGCTGGACGGTGGTTATTTTCGAGCCGGTTTTCTCAATTCTCGATGTCAGCCGGTCAGGGCTGATGATCGTCCTTTTCCTCTTGTCGGTAGCGGTCCTTACCGTGTCATTTTCATTTGTATTTTCTAAAAATAGGATGGAGTAATTAGCTATGAGAATTTAAATGGAATTATATTTACCGGTCACTGGAGATAAATACAACCGCGCTATCAAGGGGATCTTGGTGACTTTTCTGGTTTTTACCGCCGTTTCTTTTATAGTCGTAGTTGGAAGATTTAATCTTGCTATTCCGGTATCAAAACAGCCGGTGGTTCCGACTGAAGTGACGGACGTAACCCCAGCCGTGTTGATGGAAAGTGTTTTTGAACGGCCATTTTTGATGGCTGTGTTGCGGACAGACGGGACATTTTCCTTTGCCGGGTTGGAGAACGCAAATATCGCCAATGAAAAATTTCAAGACGAAGTCGAGCTGACATATCAGAACGGCGACTCAGGGCTGATCGCTGAAGTCAACGGAAACGTGGACATCTTTATCTCCAAAAAGGGCGCAAAAGAGACGGCCAAGTTGGTCGAAAGGGGAGTCACCTCGGTTACTCTTCCGGACAATACTTACTTACCGGTAAAGATCGTCAGCGGGAAAGTGGTTCGGGGAAAACTTGCCGGAGACTTTGAACTGCAAACTTTGACGACCAATATAAAGATTTTGGGTACATTTGATACTCGAGGAAAGTTGTCGAGTGTGAGGGTCGAAAACATCCTTAAGGAGCCTGATGCAATGACTACTTTGATCGGAAAAGAGATTTTGAAACTTTCGATAAGTATGGAGGGAAAGTCCGACAGCCGGGTACTGGCGGCCACTACCGGCACACCGGTACAGGAAGCGGTTGGTATCCCTCTGAGTTTGGGACGAATAGCCTCTTTCTTCCAAGTGAAGCAGGACTTAGAGGACGGGTCTTTTACCATTGTTTCTCAACCAAGTCCTGGATTCCCGGCAACTGGACTAACATCTGTGGCTGGGCCACCAGGACCTCCCGGACCAGCAGGAGGACCAAAGGGGGATAAGGGAGACAAGGGAGATAAGGGGGACCAGGGAATAGCCGGGGCACAGGGTCCTGCGGGAGCGACTGGAACAGACGGTGCAGACGGATCGGGTACAAGTACCGATACTTTAGCAGATGTCACAGCAAGAGGTGCTTCAACAAGTAATTTAATAACTTTAAGCGGAGGATTGACGGTGTCCGGAGGGACAGTTAGTCTGCCGGCCGGATCTATCGGCAATGCTGCTTTGGCAAACTCCTCAGTTACGGTCACACCGACAACAGGAACAGGTATTTCGGTATCTGGATCACCAGTTTCGCTTGGGGGAGTTCTGACAATTGCCGGAATTGACGCATCAACATCTGTTAAAGGAGTTGCTTCATTTAACCCAACCAACTTCAGTGTAGCGAGTGGTGTCGTCAATACAATTCAAGGAATTTCCACGGCCGCCTCACCATCATTTACCGGGTTAACACTTTCGGGTGACCTAGCCGTTAATGGTGGTGATATTACGTCCACGGCTTCTACACTTTCAATTAATACCAACGGCGCATCTTCGGGCTTTATTCAAATAGGTGGTGGAGGAGGTGGATCGTCAACCCCAGATATTTTAGTGGTTGACCAAGATACAACATCGCTTGCGGCTGGAACAGATGGGGCAATACTACTAGACTCGACTGGAAAATTTAATATTTATGAAGGTGGAGCGTGGAAAGTGTTATGTAATAAAACCGATGCTGCTTGTGGTGCCGGTTCTGGGGCCGCTCTTTCTGCTGTAACCGCGGCGACAGGAGGAAACACTATTAGTAATGGTGATCATGCGCAAATCTGGAACTGGTCTCTGACAACTGTGAATAACACAGCCTTTAGTTTTGGTGAAAGCTCTCCATCTACAAACGGAGCCGGTTTACAGTATATTTTAGAAGCTTCTACAGAAGTAGGTTCTACGGCGGCCCCCCTTAGAGTGATAGCTGAAGGCAATACCATAATAAATACAACTAATACTGGTGGTTTGACCTTTGGAAATACAACTCTCAATACACCAATCACTTTGCAATCCGGGACGGGGAATATATTAATTGGTAATGATGCGAATGCCAAAGCAATTACAATCGGTAGCAGCACGGTTGGTACGACATTGGCCTTGACAGGTGGAACTACTTGGTCGGTTTCATCAGCCGGATTGGGAACTTTCGCAAACATTATTGATAACGGACTGACTGCCTCATCGGCGGTTTATACAGACGGATCGAAACAATTGACATCCACTGCTCCAACATCGGGAACAATTGGCTACTGGAGTAGAACGGGAACTACTTTGTCACCAAGTACTGCTGGAGATGCTGTGACTACCTCAGGAAATATTTCTACGTCAGGAATAGGAACAATTACTTCAGCAGGAGCTTTTGTGGGTCCGACTACAACCAATACAATTAATGGTTTGATCATTAACTCCGGAGCCTTAACAGGAGTTGCTTCGATTGATACCATCGGAGTGACCGCTACTGCCTTATCTTTCGCCGGTACCGGAGCAGTGACCTCGACCGGGGCGAACACCATGAGTATTGATGGAGGTGCGTCAGGAGTGTTGAACCTTAACGGAACATCAACGGGAGACATATTAATTGGTGGAGGTTCGGTTTCGACGGGATGCACCATTGTAAATGCTACAGGGGCTCTAAGTTGTGCCGGAGGATTATCCGGATCGAATTTTAATGGATCCAGCTCGGGAACTAACACCGGAGATGTCACTTTGGCAGCAATTGGATCTACCCCTAATGCCAATGGAGCCACACTCACCGGACAGGCCTTAAATCTAGAACCGGCCAGTGCTTCTTTTGGAGGTGTAGTCACCAATGGAACACAAACTTTAGCAGGAGCAAAAACATTCTCGAGTTTACTAACGGGTACTGCGGGTCTGACCATCACAGGAGCCACTGTTTCATTAAACGATTCATCAAACTTTGATGTTTCGATTGCCGGTGGAACTTCTACCGGAACCATCAATATCGGTACCGGAACAGGGGTTCAAGCTCTAAACTTCGGCACCGGTGGAACAGGTGCAAAGACCCTTACGATTGGCTCAACCGCATCGACAGGAACTGTGAATATAAACGCGGGGACAGGTGGAATTAATTTTGATTCTAATACGATGTTTGTAGATGCGACAAATAACAAAGTAGGAATCGGAACAGTAACCCCACTTTTGAAATTATCTGTAGTAGATAACAACGCTGCTACGGCGAGTGCAAGTGTGACAAACCTAAATCAGACAAGCTCTGTTAATAATTCGGTAATGACGTTAAGTACGGGGACGACGACAGGGAACTTAACTAGATTTATGCAGTTTTATAGATCGGCCACGGCATCTACTATTGGTCAGGGTGTGGGTAGAATCGTTCTAAATAATGCCGGAGTACAGTTTACTTCCGGAGGTGCTGACTTAGCTGAATGGACCGAGGTGATTGATAGTCCGGCAGACGGAGACATTATTGCCTCCAAAACCAGTGGAAATCAGAAAGCGGTGACGGGAGACTTAATTTTGGGAGTAGTTTCGGATACGGCGGCTTTTGTGGGTAATGACACGTTTGGGACCGACGGTAATGCCGGAAAAGCGATTGTCGGTATGCTTGGTCGGGTAAATACAAAAGTAGACACGACCAATGGAAATATTGCCGTAGGTGATCCGATTACAGCTAGTTCGGTGGCCGGTGTCGGTATGAAGCAAACCAAACCAGGTCCCACAATTGGAAAAGCTTTGGCAGCAAAGTCTACCTCAGGAGTTGAGAGAATTGCGATTCAAGTAGTACCAGGTTGGTATGATCCAGATGTTCTCCTCGCATATCCTGCTTTTTCAATTGCAGGTTCGGGTGACATTCTTGATCAACAATCTTCGATAGTCACTCGTGTAGGTGGATTCCAAGGATTAATAGCAAGAGATGCAACAGTGTCTTCGACATTTAAATTGGGAAGCGATTTAATCACAGATCTCACAGGTAATGGAATTACAAATAATTCCAATTCTTTACAAATAAATCTCACTTCTTCAGGTACGACCGGTGCGACTTCCAGTAATTCCGGTATGGAATTTGATTCAGGAGCACTAACATTACTTCATGGGTGTGGTGATGGGCAAATATTGAAATGGAATAATACTACCGATGTTTGGTATTGCGCTACTGACAATACCGGTGGCGGTGGAGGAACTCTTCAAACTACATACGATACAGGCAGCACTATTACAACTACGACGGCAAAAAACATAGAATTTGTTTTGGGCGACGTCGCCACTCCAACTTCCTTTACTTTAGAAAACCAAGATACAGCGGGAGTCTCGGCTCAGAGAATATTTAATTCGATTGCCTCTGGAGCACTAACTAATGGACTTCTGGTTGAGCAAACAGGAGCAGGGACGATGACAAATGCGATTCAAATTGCAGAAACGGCCGGAACAATCAATGATGGAATTTTAATCACAGGAATTCTAGAGAACATTCTCAACTCCGGAAGTATTGATATCACCGGAGCAGGTGCGATCACAGGAGCAACGGGGGTTACATTGACTTCCGGAAACATAACTACGCCGGGGGATATTACTACTTCTAGTACTGGAGTTATCACATCTGCCGGACTTCTCACAGCAAGTAATGGATTCGCTGTCACAACCGGAAACGTAACACTAAGCAGTGCCAATATACTTGGAGCTTCGCCCTTTGTCTTCGATGGAGGCACCCCTGACGCAAACAAAACGACATTCACCTTTACGGATCCAACCGGAGCCAGGGTAATAACTTTCCCGAATGCTTCAATTACAGTTAATGCTGGGGCTGATATTTCCGGAACAACACTCGCATCTAACGTAGTGAACTCATCGCTGACAAGCGTCGGAACATTAGGGTCACTGACAGTCTCCGGTACAACAAGTATTAACACAGTTGGAATTACATCTACAGGAATTACTTTTGCGGGTGCCGGTACGGTAACTTCCACGGGTGCGAATGCCATGAACATCGATGGTGGATCAACAGGAGCACTTAATTTAAACGGTACGTCGACAGGTGACATCTTGATTGGTGGCGGATCAGGAGCGACCGGGTGTACTATTGCGAATGCTACGGGCAACATTACTTGTACCGGAGCCGTGTCCGCATCAAACGTATCGGGATCAACGTCGGGAACCAACACCGGAAACGTGACTCTCTCAGCGATAGGAGCAACTCCCAATGCCAACGGAGCAACACTAACCGGACAAGCCTTAAATCTAGAACCGGCCAGTGGATCTTTCGGAGGTGTAGTCACTACCGGTACCCAAACATTCGCAGGAGACAAAACCTTCTCCGGCCTCATCAATGGCAACGCCGGACTAACAGTAATCGGGGCAGCCATTTCCTTAAATGATTCTTCGAACTTTAATGTCTCGATTGCCGGCGGAACTTCTACCGGAACAATAAATATCGGTACCGGTACCGGAATTCAAGCTCTTAACTTTGGTACTGGTGGGACAGGTGCAAAGACCCTCACAATTGGCTCAACCGCCTCAACGGGGTCGACGAGCATTCAATCAGGAACAGGTGGAATATTGATGACTGCAGGAGTGAGTGGGTCGAGTAGTCAGGTGAGAATCGGGAACAGTGCTTCTGCAACTCCTGATTTACTTGTTCTTGATAATGGAACAGCTGATCCGACCGGAGTAAATGGGGGTACTTATTACAACACTTCTACAGGGAAATTTAGATGTTTTGAAGCAAGCGCATGGAAGAACTGTGATACGACTGGGGCGAGTGCGACGTCGGATCTTCAACATGCGGCTTCGTATGGGACATCTGAAACGGGGGTAGCTGTTACGACTGATACACAGATAACCTCTGTGTCAATCACTCCGTCTACAGCGAATGGTGACGTAATAATCAGGGGTGAAATAAATATTGTGAGTGGAAACAATACAGATCACTCACTGACAGTTACCCTTGAGAGAGGGGGAACAACTTGTGCAAACTCAACTCTGTTAGAAACAAATACAATCTCAATTGTATCTAGTAACAACACTACAGTGGGAAGTTTTGAGATGGCAAGTGTAGATGTAGATCCAGGCGCATCGGCTCAGACCTATCGCCTTTGTGCAACATCGACCCAATCTGACACACTTGTGCTTCAATCGTTAATTGCGACTGTAGTAGACACCGGTGCCGATTTGGCCGAAATTTATACAACGAACGATGAGACTATTGCAGCAGGGGATGTGGTTTCTCTTGACACTACCCTTTCCACCGGAGTTAAGAAAAGCGGTCGGGCTTATGACTCAAATGTCTTCGGAATTGTAGCCACTAGACCAGGAATTACAATTGGTGGAGTGACTGATGAGGGAGCAAAAGCTATCCCCGTGGCCTTATCTGGAAGAGTGCCTGTTAAGGTGAGTGCAGAAAATGGAGCAATTCAGGCTGGAGACTATCTGACTTCATCATCAATTCTCGGAGTGGCGATGAAAGCAACAAAGGCGGGATCAGTCATTGGTACTGCAATGACGGGATTTGGTGGGCAAGGAATTGGAAAAGTTGTGGTCTTTGTGAAAAACGGAGAGAGTAACGGTGCAAAACTAGCTGATGTGATGAGTGGAATTGATATTTCGAATAAGGGAGATGTACTTGCAAATCTGATTCAACAAAATGAAAATCAAGTTTCAACCGCTTCGGTCAATATTTCCGAAATAATGACTGATAGGGTAGTCGCAGGAGTGGAAATGATTACTCCGAAAGTGATTACTCAGGATATTCTCGCCACCGGAATGTTTGTAATGCAGGATAAAGAGGGGAATGAGAATGTAAAGATCACTTCTGACGGAAACGCGATCTTTATGGGAACGATCAAGGCAGACAAGATCGAGGCGAACGAAATAAAGGGCTTCAAGCTGATGGCAGACAGTATTACGACCTTGTCCGACAAAGTCGCCGGTATCGCCACTTCCTCAGCTACTGCGACACCAAGCGCTGAGAGTAAATCACTTTCAATGTCAGACGTGATAAATAATATCTTTAGAAACATCGCTGAGTTCTTTGGCAAGGTGATCTTCCATAACGACGTTGCGTTCCTGGGCCGACCGACCTTCAATAAAGACACGGCCGGGTTTGCCATCATCAAAGGGGACAGTAATGAAGTCGAAGTGAAGTTTGAAAAAGAATATGCGACTGAGCCGGTGGTGAATGTCAGTCTGCAAATTGCTGGAGCGGTAGACTTGAATGGGTTGCCAACCTACGCAGTTGTCGATGTAAATACCAAAGGCTTTAAGATTCGACAGAGTCGAGTAGCGGGAATGGATCTGAGGTTCTCCTGGGTCGCCATAGCGGTCAGTGATGCCAAATCTGCGGAGTCTGTGGGAAGCAGTGTCACTGTGGCACCTCAGCCAACACCTTCGATTTCCGCGGTAGCAGCTCCTACAGTCTCTCCTTCACCAACACCAGAAACAACTATAACGCCAACGCCTCAGCCGGAGGCCGGGACGCCAACCCCGACAATAATAGAGCCTTCACCTTCACCTTCGCCGGAAGCGGATCTGCCCGTAGAGGATGTGGTGACACCATCAATTGAGGCAAGTGGTAGTGGAATTCCAGATCACGAACCAATGTAGTGCCCCAGGACGGCTTCAGGGAAAACAAATGAGTTCCTACAGGCAAAGGAATCGATTTGATGAAGTATCTGCAATTAGGCAGAAAATGAGAAATGATAGTAAAAGAAGGACGTTTCGATCCTATAAACCAACCCTATGGCGTAGTTGACTTTGTAGTGGATTGGGGAGGGTGAGAGGGCATGATTCCTTTTTGGTTTTTCCTTATTTGCTTTTAGCACAGAAAAATTGTTCGATTGAAATCGTTGTTTTCATGGCTAAAGGGAGCCTTCAAAGAATTTGTGTGTAAATTAAACTTAGATATTTATTATTTCGAAATTTGTGCAAAATAAGTTAGGCCTTCTGTTCTGGGTGGCGCTATTGTTGTCGGAATTATGTATCTTATATGTAGCCTTGACTGCGCATACGGGTCATATTATTACACTGTCAGAAAATATTTTAAAACGGGAGTTGAGGGCTTATTTTCACGAATTTTGTATGGCTGGTGTGGGGTATGGGGGAAATCTTGTGATTTACTTGCCTGCAGTTATCTAGTATATAGGATTATTTTCGGTCTAACTTCACATATAATATTTAATCTCGCCTATTACCAATGTTTACCATTTATTACTATCTTACAAGCTATCCTCATAGGTTTTACGGTTAGTGGTCTGAATAAGTCTTGTTTAGAGAATATTGTAACCTTATAGATATATTTGTATGCGTGATTTGTTTTAGTATCGACGTTTACCAATCTTTACCAAGTCGAATGCTTTCTATGGGCGTACATTATTTTTGTTGAACTTAAATGAGGCATATCTTGATTACCCCTCGGGGGTTTGTAATTTTCCCGGAGAAGCACTCAGAGCATATCCCCCCTGTGGTATAAACACTGTTTTGTGTATGTAAACCTATAGCAGTCTCGGGAGATGGGTATTCCACACACATACTCTTTAGTGCGAACGTTTTAGACCTATTCTGTGAGGTTTTAACCGTGAAAACGCTTGTAGAAGAGAGTGTAATTTGGTGAATGAAAAAAGTAAATTAGTTCTTTTCGATGTAGAAGTCGTTTATCCACCAGCCACTGTTTTGGGATGAATCCTCCTGGCTCATTATCATTACCCATTGGTCAACCTTTTTAAATACGGAGACGCTCTTTGACTCGTTGAGAGATCTTATTTGGGGAGAAGTGATGGATGGTGAATTTCGAACAGGTATGGTGCCCACTTTGGGAGGTATTAAATTTACCTGATAGGGGAATTCCTTTACAGAGGCCTCTGTAGAAGAGCCAAGAACTTTAGTACTTGTGTTGATGGGGGATGGTCCTTTGGGCGGGATGGAGGTCGATTTGATTGCCAGAGAAGCGCCTACCGAGCCAATTCCACCGGAGATTAAGGTGATAATCATTATTTTGGTAATTTGGTTTAATTTGGGTCTGGATTTTTCTTGAAAGTGGTATTGGATATTGGTTTGGGGTGCGGGTGTAATCTTGAGAGGAGCTTTTCGAACAACAAAGTCGGATTTTATGGCCTTGAGGTAAATCGTCATAAATACGAGGCTGGCAAAAATGAGAATAATGAATCCCCGTAAAGATACCGCTTGAGTTTTGGTAAACATGCCTAATACACTACCGGTGTTGTGTGATTCAAGAGCCAAAGATTTTAACGAACTAACTTTTTGTTCAATTTCATTTAAGGCCAAAGAGGTTTCTCTAAAGGAGACTATTCGAGATTCTGGGGTAATCGATTGCTGGTGTTTTTGAAGAATCTTATTTAGCGTGGACAAAATATCGTTTTTGAGAGCGTCTCCTTTGGTATAGCCGGCTGTATTTTGAATAGTTTCGATGAGGAGGTTGACTTGAGACTTTAGGTTTTCAATCTCACCAGGATTGAAGGTCCAGATATCCTCCACTTCTACCGAAAAAACACGTGTTTCCAAGGGAGACAGCAGGATCTCGCCCGAAGCCACTTGGGCGTTTTCGTTTGCGTCTGTGCCGATGGCGAGCTCAGGAGAATGGCTGAGGATTTGCTCTTGTTTTAGCTCTGTCGGGAGAAGATATTTGATATTTGCTGTTTGAATTTGGGTACGGCTGGGATTGGAAGCCATGATTTTAAAGATAACGTTGCCTTCCTCAATCCAGATATTATTGATGATTTGGCCTGTTCCACCCGCAAGACGAATCTTGTTGCTGTTTACTAAGGCCAAGAGACCCAGGACTTTGTTGGTGGCCGAGTGAGAGTAGACAGTAGCGGAAAGAAACAAATTTGCGTTTGGAAGCAGATTGGTTCCTAGTATTTCACCTTTCAGTCGGTCTATTGCGATAGTCAGATCTTTGGTAGGGTCATCGTTGATTTCGGTTAAAAGGCGAGTTGCCTCCAAAGATTGTTTGTCGAATGTAGCGATTTGGTCGAAGGTTTTTCTGATAAAGCCAAAGAGGCTTAAGTCCGTGGCTTGGGCAAGGGAAGTTCCTATGATCTGGTCTAGTTTGTTTATGTGAGTGAAGGTTGGATCGAGAGCCGAAGAGTCACTTGTTTTTCCGGAAGTGATGACGTCGTTCAAAAGATTCTCTATTTGGCTTTGGATGACCTGTGTTTCGTCCACTAGGTTTACCATGATGGAATGATCCCAGGAAGCTTTTAGCCACTCGGCGGTGGCGAGAATGCCCAGATCTTTTTGAGTCGTATTTTGAGTAAAAATTGAAGAAAGGGTGGTGAGCTCGGACCTGACTTCGCTCTCGGTCAAGTTATTCCATTTTTGAGACAACAAGAGATAGCGACTTTTGAGATTTTGAATTCCGCTGTAGATGTTGGCTGCGGCGGTCTTGGTTTGTTCGAGTTTTTCGGTGAGTTTAAGCGCTTTTGGATCCAGGTTTAAGTCTTTGACTACAGGCTTTGGACTTAATTTCTCGAGGAATTGCTTATTTTGGGCGAGGATAACATTTATTTCTTCGATATTGGAAAGATCGATGGGTCTTTGGCCGGAATTAGAATTTAGTGTCAGGACTTTATTGTCCTTGGGCCAGATATTAGAAACTGAGTTTCCAAAATCGAAGATTGATTGGGTATTGTATTTCCAAACTCCATTTAAAATATTTGCAATAGATATTCCGGGTTCGACAGCAAAAGATGGTCTGACTACCCAGAAAAATATGCCAAAAAATACGAAAATTTTTACGATTAGACGCAGCATTTCTTGATTTAAGAATACAATTTTCTGCCTAAGAATGCTAGTGATACTTGGTTACATTTCGATGTAGAGGTTTCCTGTTAGGCGCTTGGCTCTTTTTCCTGTGTTTACTATAAATACGGTGTCGTCTACTGCAGGACTGGGAGACGGACTCACGCTCGTTGAGGGTGGTGATGATTCGTTTGCTGGTGTTTGTGTAGCTTGGGTGCCGCCAAAAGAGATGGTAGCAAATTGAGATGGTGATTGGTTTGGGGAGGACATGGTAAGTAGTTCAGAACTTTATTTTATGTTCTTAATTTTAAGTATATAACTCGAAGTCGCTAAACCGCTGTTGTGTTTTGAGAGGTCGAGTGTTTGGGCTTAAGTTGGAGATAATTTCTACCATTGATGCGACGAGCTATTTTGCTTCTGTTGATTAGAATAATCATATCCGGAAGCGAAGGGCTTGGAGAAGGGCTGGCTGACGGGCTGATGCTCGCGGATTCTGAAGGTGATCTTGATGGTGATGCGGATGATGTAGAGACGGGAACAACTGCGGCGGTTTCTGATGGGGAGGGGCTTGAGGATGGCGTGGAACTTGGTGAGGCTGAGGGGGACTGACTGGGAGACTGTACGGGAGAGGTGCTGGCGGAGGGACTTAAACTTGGCGACTCAGAAGGGGATTCGCTGGAAGATTGTACCGGAGAGGTGCTTGCGGAGGGACTTAAACTTGGCGACTCAGAAGGGCTGACACTCGGTGACGCCGAAGGAGACACACTTGGACTCGCGCTGAGGGAAGCTGAGGGGGAAACACTAGGCGACTCAGAGGAGGATTCGCTGGGAGATTGACTTGGTGATTCGGACGGGCTGACACTTGGTGAGGTTGAGGGGGATTCGCTGGAAGATTGTACCGGAGAGGTGCTTGCGGACGGGCTGAGGCTGGGTGATTCGGATGGACTGATACTCGGTGATACCGAAGGAGATTCGCTTGGACTCGTGCTGGGGGAAGCTGAGGGGGAAACACTAGGCGACTCAGAGGGGGATTCGCTGGGAGATTGACTAGGTGACTCGGACGGGCTGACACTAGAAGATGGACTGAAACTAGAAGAGGGGCTAGCCGAACCTGAAGGGCTGAGGCTGGGTGATTCAGAGGGGGACACACTTGCGCTCTGACTACTGCTAGTACTTGGTGAGTTACTGGGAGAGGCGCTTGGGCTAAGACTTGTAGAGGGCGAAAATGAAGCAGAAGGACTTAAAGAGGGTGATGCGCTGGCGGAGGCTGAGGGTGATTTACTGGAAGATCCAGAAGGACTAACACTGGCGGATGGAGAAAAGGAAGCCGAAGGGCTGATTGATGGAGAGATACTACTGGATGGGGAACTACTTGGACTTTCTGATGATGAGGGTGAAAGGGAAGGTGAAATGCTAGGGCTTTCACTTGCAGAAGGACTTAAAGATGGGGATTTACTACTAGATGGGGAACTACTTGGACTTTCTGATGATGAGGGTGAGAGTGATGGAGAATTACTTGGACTTTCTGATGATGAGGGTGAAAGGGAGGGTGAAATACTAGGGCTTTCACTTGCAGAAGGACTTAAAGATGGGGATTTACTACTAGATGGGGAAATACTGGCGCTTTCACTGGAACTAACTGAAGTCGATGGCGAAAGACTAGGTGAGACTGATGGAGAAATAGAGGAGGAACCGAGTGGTGGTGTGGAAGGTGAAGTGCTGGCTGAGGGAGAGAAAGACGGAGAAATACTTGCCGATGGTGAAAGACTCGGTGACTCACTCGGACTTAAACTCGGAGAAATACTCGCCGAGGGTGAAAGACTTGGAGAAACGGATGGACTAGCGGAAGGAGAAATACTCGCTGATGGCGAGAGTGATGGTGATTCACTCGGACTTAAACTCGGTGAAATACTTGCCGATGGAGAAAGACTTGGAGATTCCGAGGGAGACAAAGATGGAGAAACAGAAGCGCTTGGTGAAAGGGAAGGTGATACAGATGGACTTATCGATGGAGAAACGGAAGGACTCAAACTTGGACTAACACTTGCAGATGGTGAGAGACTTGGGGATTCCGAGGGACTAAGTGATGGTGATATTGATGCTGAAGGAGAAAGAGAGGGAGACTCAGATGGACTGAGAGAGGGTGAAATACTAGCACTCGGTGACAGTGATGGCGATACAGAAGGAGATATTGATGGTGATATTGACGCCGATGGTGAGAGTGATGGAGATTCACTTGGACTAATGGAAGGACTTATTGATGCCGAAGGACTTAACGATGGTGACTCACTTGGACTAATGGATGGACTTACCGATGCGCTTGGCGAGAGACTTGGGGATTCCGAGGGACTAAGTGATGGTGATATTGATGCTGAAGGCGAGAGTGAGGGTGATTCACTCGGACTCAGAGAAGGACTTATCGATGCCGAAGGACTCAGACTTGGAGAAACGGATGGACTAACGGAAGGCGAAATACTCGCACTTGGACTTAACGATGGTGATACAGAAGGACTAAGTGATGGCGATACAGAAGCACTCGGTGAAAGACTCGGTGATTCCGAGGGAGACAGAGAGGGCGATATTGACGCAGATGGACTTAACGATGGAGAAACGGAAGGAGATATACTCGGACTTATTGATGCAGAAGGCGAAAGAGATGGTGACTCACTTGGTGATACGGAGGGAGAAATACTTGCCGAAGGGCTTAAAGATGGTGAGACAGAAGGAGAAATGCTGGGCGATATTGATGCAGATGGAGAAAGGCTTGGAGATTCCGAGGGAGACAGAGATGGCGATATTGACGCAGATGGACTTATCGATGGAGAAACGGAAGGAGATATCGATGGACTAACAGACGCTGAGGGACTTATCGATGGAGAGACACTCGGTGATACTGAGGGAGAAATACTTGCCGAGGGTGAAAGTGATGGAGATTCACTAGGACTTAAACTCGGACTAACGCTGGGAGATACAGATGGACTTATCGATGGAGAAACGGAAGGAGATATACTCGGACTTATTGATGCAGAAGGCGAAAGAGATGGTGACTCACTCGGACTAATGGAAGGACTGATCGATGCCGAAGGACTTAACGATGGTGACTCACTTGGACTCAGAGAAGGACTTACTGATGCAGACGGAGAAAGGCTTGGAGAAACGGAAGGACTCAAACTTGGACTAACACTCGCTGATGGTGAGAGAGAAGGTGATTCACTCGGACTTAAACTTGGAGAAATACTTGCAGATGGTGAGAGAGAAGGTGATACAGAAGGACTTATACTCGGACTAACACTTGCAGAAGGCGAGAGAGAAGGTGACTCACTTGGACTCAAACTTGGAGAAATACTCGCACTCGGTGAAAGGCTTGGGGATTCACTCGGACTCAAACTTGGAGATACCGATGCACTTGGCGAGAGAGAAGGTGATACAGAAGGACTAATGCTTGGCGAAACAGATGCAGAAGGCGAGAGAGATGGAGACTCAGATGGACTGAGAGAGGGTGAAAGCGAAGGCGACTCCGAAGGACTTAATGATGGTGAGACAGAAGGAGATATCGATGGTGATATTGACGCCGAAGGAGAAAGACTTGGAGATACACTCGGACTTATACTCGGACTAATACTTGCAGATGGTGAGAGTGATGGTGATACAGAAGGAGATATCGATGGTGATATTGACGCCGAAGGACTCAGACTTGGAGAAACGGATGGACTAACAGAAGGTGAAATACTCGCACTCGGACTTAATGATGGTGAGACACTGGGACTAATACTCGGCGATACTGATGCAGACGGTGAAAGACTTGGAGAAACGGAAGGACTCAAACTTGGACTAACACTCGCCGATGGTGAGAGAGAAGGTGATTCACTCGGACTTAAACTCGGACTAACACTCGCACTTGGACTTAACGATGGTGACTCACTTGGACTCAGAGAAGGACTTATCGATGCCGAAGGACTTAATGATGGTGAGACACTGGGACTAATACTCGGCGATACTGATGCAGATGGACTCAAACTCGGTGATTCCGAGGGAGACAGAGATGGCGATATTGACGCAGATGGACTTAACGATGGAGAAACGGAAGGAGATATACTCGGACTGATTGACGCCGAAGGTGAAAGGCTTGGAGAAACAGAAGGAGATATCGATGGTGATATTGACGCCGAAGGCGAGAGTGATGGTGATTCACTCGGACTTAAGCTCGGACTAATACTCGCAGATGGCGAGAGACTTGGGGATTCCGAGGGACTAAGTGATGGTGATATTGACGCAGATGGACTTAACGATGGAGAAACGGAAGGAGATATGCTCGGACTTACCGATGCCGAAGGACTTAATGATGGTGAGACACTGGGACTAATACTTGGTGAAACAGATGCCGATGGCGAGAGAGATGGAGACTCAGATGGACTGAGAGAGGGTGATATTGATGCTGAAGGAGAAAGAGAGGGAGAAACAGAAGGACTGAGAGAGGGAGAAACACTTGCGCTTGGTGAAAGACTTGGGGATTCCGAGGGAGACAAAGACGGAGAAACAGAAGCACTCGGTGAAAGAGATGGTGATTCACTTGGACTAATGGATGGACTTACCGATGCACTTGGCGAGAGAGAAGGCGATACAGAAGGAGATATTGATGGTGATATTGACGCCGATGGTGAGAGAGAAGGTGACTCACTTGGACTCAGAGAAGGACTTATCGATGCCGAAGGACTTAATGATGGTGAGACACTGGGACTAATACTCGGCGATATTGACGCAGATGGACTTAACGATGGAGAAACGGAAGGAGATATACTCGGACTGATTGACGCCGAAGGTGAAAGAGACGGTGAAACACTCGGTGATATGGAGGGAGAAATACTTGCCGATGGTGAAAGTGATGGAGATACACTTGGTGATACGGAGGGTGAAACACTTGCAGATGGCGAAAGACTTGGGGATACAGACGGACTGAGTGAGGGAGAAATACTTGCAGAAGGCGAGAGTGAGGGTGATTCACTCGGACTTAAACTCGGTGAAATACTTGCACTCGGTGAAAGTGAAGGTGAAACAGACGGTGAAATGCTGGGTGATACCGATGCTGATGGCGAAAGACTTGGGGATACAGACGGACTGAGTGAGGGAGAAATACTTGCAGACGGCGAAAGAGATGGAGATTCACTCGGACTTAAACTCGGACTAACACTCGCACTTGGACTTAACGATGGTGACTCACTCGGACTCAGAGAAGGACTTATCGATGCCGAAGGACTCAGACTTGGAGAAACGGATGGACTAACGGAAGGTGAGACAGATGCCGAAGGGCTTAATGATGGAGATTCACTCGGACTTAAACTTGGAGATACCGATGCACTTGGTGAAAGACTTGGTGATACGGATGGACTAACGGAAGGCGAAATACTCGCCGATGGTGAGAGAGAAGGCGATACAGAAGGACTTAAACTCGGAGAGATACTTGGGGATACAGACGGACTTCTCGATGGAGAAACAGAAGGAGATATCGATGGTGAAACAGATGCCGAAGGACTCAGACTTGGAGAAACGGATGGACTAACGGAAGGTGAGACAGATGCCGAAGGGCTTAATGATGGAGATTCACTCGGACTTAAACTTGGAGAAATACTTGCAGAAGGCGAGAGAGAAGGTGATACGGATGGACTAACGGAGGGACTGATTGATGCCGATGGTGAAAGACTTGGTGAAACAGAAGGAGATATTGATGGTGATATTGATGCAGATGGACTCAGACTTGGAGAAACGGATGGACTAACAGAAGGTGAAATACTCGCACTCGGACTTAATGACGGAGATACGCTCGGACTCAGAGAAGGGCTTATCGATGCCGAAGGACTTAATGATGGTGAGACACTGGGACTAATACTTGGTGATACTGATGCCGATGGTGAAAGTGAAGGAGATTCACTCGGACTCAGAGAAGGGCTTATCGATGCCGAAGGACTCAGACTTGGAGAAACGGATGGACTAACGGAAGGTGAAATACTCGCCGATGGTGAGAGAGAAGGCGATACAGAAGGACTTAAACTCGGAGAAATACTTGCCGAAGGCGAGAGTGATGGTGATTCACTCGGACTTAAGCTCGGACTAATACTCGCAGATGGCGAGAGAGATGGAGACTCAGATGGACTGAGAGACGGTGATATTGATGCACTTGGAGAAAGTGAGGGAGAAACGGAAGGACTAACGGAAGGTGAAATACTCGCTGATGGCGAGAGTGAGGGTGATTCACTCGGACTCAAACTTGGAGATACCGATGCACTTGGCGAGAGAGAAGGCGATACAGAAGGACTTAAACTCGGACTAACACTTGCAGAAGGCGAGAGTGATGGTGATTCACTCGGACTCAGAGAAGGGCTTACCGATGCCGAAGGACTTAATGATGGTGAGACGCTGGGACTAATACTTGGTGAAACAGATGCCGATGGTGAAAGACTTGGAGATTCCGAGGGAGACAAAGAGGGTGATATTGATGCCGATGGCGAGAGTGATGGAGATTCACTTGGACTTAAACTCGGACTAACACTTGCAGAAGGCGAGAGTGAGGGTGATACAGAGGGACTCCGTGATGGCGAAACAGATGCTGATGGAGACAGTGAAGGTGACTCACTTGGACTCAAACTCGGACTAACACTTGCAGAAGGCGAGAGTGAGGGTGATTCACTCGGACTCAAACTTGGAGATACCGATGCACTTGGAGAAAGTGAGGGAGAAACGGAAGGACTAACGGAAGGTGAGACAGATGCCGAAGGGCTTAATGATGGAGATTCACTCGGACTTAAACTTGGAGAAATACTTGCAGATGGTGAGAGAGAAGGTGATACAGAAGGAGATATCGATGGTGAAACAGATGCCGATGGTGAAAGACTCGGAGATTCACTTGGACTCAGAGAAGGGCTTATCGATGCCGATGGTGAGAGTGATGGTGATACAGAAGGAGATATCGATGGTGATATTGACGCCGAAGGTGAGAGTGATGGTGATTCACTCGGACTTAAACTCGGACTAACACTCGCACTTGGACTTAATGATGGAGATTCCGAGGGAGAAATACTTGGTGAAACAGATGCTGATGGAGACAGTGAAGGTGACTCACTTGGACTCAGAGAAGGGCTTACCGATGCCGAAGGACTTAATGATGGTGAGACGCTGGGACTAATACTTGGTGAAACAGATGCCGATGGTGAAAGACTTGGAGATTCCGAGGGAGACAAAGAGGGTGATA
>Ga0209728_1000821_pt1 | contig 22038 bp, 21 predicted proteins | sample RifGroD1_FD_183997 | JGI IMG/M metagenome (GOLD analysis project Ga0209728, IMG submission 183997) | Groundwater microbial communities from Rifle, Colorado, USA - Groundwater D1 (SPAdes) (version 2) | ecosystem: Environmental > Aquatic > Deep subsurface > Groundwater | place: Rifle, Colorado... | reverse complement strand
ACTATTGTACCTTCCTTTGGAAAGTTGCTGCGAATATACTTTTGAAATCAACGGTTATTCTATCATAATTTTGTCTTTTACATCAAAATCAGAGGTTGTTTTGGTTAATGGTGTGTAATTTTCAACAACCTGTTAGGTACTTTGATCTGAATAGTTCAATGGCTGATACTCTAGTTTTTATTCATGGCCTAGGATGCGCATCTTCATATGAGTATGTCCCAATTGCTTTTTTTGAAATGATGAAAAAATATAGAATTATTCTAGTAGACTTAATTGGGTTTGGTTATAGTGATAAACCATCAAGATTTGAATACACAATAGATAATCATGCAACATGTGTGTTTGACTTATTATCGACAATTACAAATCGGAATATTATACTATATGGGCATAGCATGGGCGGAGCAGTTGCAATTACTTTAGCAAGCATGCTTGGCCCTAGTTTAAAATTTTTAATTTTAAGCGAAAGTAATTTAGATACTGGGGGTGGATTTTTCAGTAAGAAAATAGCTTCTTATGACAGAAATGCGTATTTAGAAAGTGGTCACAAAATAATGATTAGAGAAAGCTTAAGTGAACGAAACACCCATTGGGCGTCTACAATGTTAAATAGTTTACCTCAAGCTGTATATGAAGGAGCGAAGTCTCTTGTAGATGGTGGACGTATAAATTGGCGCAATACATTATATGAGATTAGCTCAAAATCGGCATTTATATATGGAGAAAAGTCGTTACCTGATAGTGATTATGAAAAACTAAAAAGCCATGGAATTCATTTAGAAATAGTACCTAAGGCGGGGCATTCAATGTCTGTTGAAAATACGAGTGGGTTAGCTACAGCGATTGAAAACTGTATCAAGCACCTAACAATCGCTTCAACATGATCATCCAATTATTCGGCACCAAGAAGTGCCCGGAAACGCGCAAGGCGGAGCGCTTCTTTAAAGACCGCAATATCGATTATCAGTTCCGCGACCTTATGGACAAGCCGCCGTCGCGCGGCGAGCTGGAAGCCATCCTGCGCCAGGTTGGCGTTGCGGCTTTGATCGACACCGCCGGCAAGCAGTACCGCAACGGCGGCTGGGCGTATCGCGAATTTGACCCGCTGGAAACCTTGCTGGCTGAGCCAGGCCTCTACCGGACGCCGATCATTCGCGGCAACCAGGGGGCTATGAGCGGCTTTGACGAGAAGCAACTGAAGGTTTTCCTGTCCGCCGAAAAATGAAACAGGCCCCACGCGCTGCAGGACCTGTTTCAGTAAGGCAATGAGGGCGTCGGGCGGACCACCGCAGCGCGGGGACTCCGCTTTACAGGTTTGGTCTGTCACAGACATGAAGGCGTCGGGCGGACCACCGCAGCGCGGGGGCTCCGCTTTACAAGCTTGGTCCAGCTGGACATGAAGGCGTCGGGCGGATTTGAACCGCCGCATGAAGGTTTTGCAGACCTCTCCCTTACCACTTGGGTACGACGCCATTTAACTACGCTCAATACTATACCAAATCCGGGTACACGTGTAAAGAGGAATTTGACAGAATATCGGCCGGCTACAGAATCAGTAAAATATCAATTGACTTTTATGGCTGCTACTTTTACTATCATGGCATGAACCTGCTTGACACACTGACCGAAAAAACCATCGCCCTGAATCTCCAAGGGCGTACCAAAGAAGCGATTATCGACGAATTGCTGACCATTTTGGCCGGCACTGGCAAAATAGCCGACCGGCCAGAGGCGCGTCGATCCGTCCTGGAGCGCGAAAAGTCGCTGTCTACCGGCATGAAGAACGGCATTGCCCTGCCGCACGGCAAAACGGACGCCGTTTCCGAAATGATCGCCTGCATGGGCATTTCTAACCACGGCGTCCCCTTCGACTCGATGGACGGCGAACCCAGCCGCCTGTTCATCATGACGCTATCGCCCCGCAACAAGACTGGCCCGCACCTCCAATTCCTGGCCGAGGTCAGCCGCTTGTTCAAGAGCGAGGAAAAGCGCGCCGCCCTCCTGGCCGCCAAGACCCAGGCCGATATTTTTAGCATAATGGCCAGCAGCTGATATAGCCAACAGCTGACACGGCCAGCCTACCAGACCGCTAGAAGCAAAAAAAACGCCGCTGTCTGCGGCGTTTTTTTATGTCCGGCCGGAAAACGGCCGAAGGCACTGGGGTCGATCAGTCCAGGATGGCCAGGATATCGGCCATCTTGACGATCAGGTGGTCGGCGCCGTCGATCTTGATCTGGGTACCGGCATACTTGTCGTACATCACTTTGTCGTTCATCTTGACCTTGATGACGTCTTTGTCGGTACCAACGGCCATCACCACGCCGGTCTGGGTTTTTTCCTGAGCGGTCTGGGGGATGAAAATGCCACCGGCGGTCTTGGTTTCGCCTTCTTGAACCTTAATGAGCACCCGGTCGCCTAATGGGTTTACTTTCATGACGTATTCCTCCTGATGTAAATGTAAGGGTATGTGAGAACTTCGAGAAGTTACTGTTTTTGGCCAGCAAGGTCAAGGCAAATCGCCAGCTTCGGGTGGTTGCGGCCGATGGTATGGCTGATTGTCGGCCTCTAATCAACTTGACAATCAATACACTTACCGATACAGTTAGACTCGGAGGATAGTATGATGACAACTCTTATCCTGGTTCTGTACGGCGTTACCTTAATTGGCGTCGGCCTGGCCAGTTTCAAGCTGCACGATACCATGACCAATTACCTGGTGGCCGGGCGCAACCAGACCAAGCTGTTCGTGGTGGCTTCCATGTTGGCCTCGACCATCGGCGGCGCCCTGACCGTTGGCGCGGTAACCAAGACCTGGACCATGGGCTTTCCGGCCTTCTGGTTCGTGGCGGCCGGCGCTATCGCCCACTTCCTGCAGGGCTGGCTGCTGTCCGAAAAGGTCCGCCAGACCGAAGCCCTGACCCTGTCCGACCTGGCCGACAAGCTGGTTGGCCGGTCGGTGCGGCGCCTGACCTCGGTCATCGTAGTCATCACCTGGGTGGGCATTGCCACCGCCCAATTCGTGACCATGGCCGGCATCGTGGCCGGGGCAACCACCCTGAGCTTTGAAGTGGCCCTGCTGATTAGTGTGGCCTTCCTGGTAGTCTACACCCTGCTGGGCGGCCAGAAGTCGGTTATTCGCACCGACCTGTACCAGTTCATCATCCTGGCGCTGGCTTTGATTTTTACGGCGATCTGGCTGTTTACCAAGCACAATGACGGCAACCTGGCCATCGACATCCACTTATTCAGCGCCAGTTTCCAGCCGCAGGACTTCCTATACTACTTGGTCGTGGTTGGCGGCTCCTACTTCGTCTGCCCGATGATGTTTACGCGCATGCTGTCGGCCGATTCGGCCAAGACGGCGCGCCGGAGCTCCTTCCTGTCCGGCGCCGGCATGCTGGTCTTTGCGGTGGTCATTACCGCCATTGGCCTGTGGGCCAAGGCCGTCATTACCCCCGACGCCTTGGGCTCGGCCAAGCCGCTCAACTTCATCATGGCCAACTACCTGCCGGCCGCCGGCGGCATCATCCTGATGCTGGGCCTCTTGTCAGCCATCCTGTCCACCGCCGACACCGTGCTCCTGACCGCCGCCGGCACCCTGCAGAAGGATATCATCGGCCGCGACTCGGTGCCCCTGGTTCGGGTCTGGGTGGTGGTGATCAGTATCGTGGCGGCCGTCATTGCCCTGTTCTACCGCGACATCATCGGCATCATCCTGAAAACCTACAACGGCTACACCGCCGGCATCGTGCCGGCCCTATTCGTGGCCATCATGTACGCCGGCAAAAAGCGGCCCAACGAGCTCTTGATCTTCGCCGCCATCGCCGTCGGCTACGGTTTGGGCTTGGCCGGCAGCTTCCTGCCGGTGGACAGCACCGGCGGGCAACTGTTGCCCCTCTTTGGCCTGGGCGCTTCCGCCCTCTTGTCCATCTTGGCCATCCTGATAGGCCCAGCCAAGCGCCAAACAGCCGCCGCCTGAACCCGCTCGTCGACAGAATGTAGCAAACAGCGCCGGCTAAATACCGGCGCCGTTTTCTTTGCAACCTACCCCGCCCGGGCTTGTCAAACCGGCAACTCAGGTATAGCCGGCCATTGCGCGGGCGTACCGGGTCACTTAAAATCCAAGTTTGACGTATTGACATGATTTGTCACATGCGGCACAATCGACGCGTGACAATATGTCTTTAATTGTCAAGGAGGCTCTCATGCCAGTTATCATCAGCGGCATTGGTTCGCACCTGCCGGAAATCAGAATGACCAACGACGATCTTGCCAAACGGATCGAAACCACCGACGAGTGGATCCGCTCTCATACCGGCATCGGCACCCGCCATTTCGCCGCCGACGGTAAGATGACCAGCGACCTGGCCGTCGATGCCAGCCAGAAAGCCCTGGCCATGGCCGGCGTCGGCCCGCTCGATATCGACCTGATCGTGGTGGCCTCGGCCAGCCAGGATTATTACGGCTTCCCGGCCACGGCTTGCATTGTCCAGGACAAGCTGGGCGCCAAGAACGCCGCCGCCTTTGACGTCTCGGCCGGCTGTACCGGCTTCATCTACGGGCTGGACATCGCCAGCTCGATGCTCGGCAAGTTCGGCCGCAAGCGGGCCTTGGTGATCGGCGCCGAGACCTTGTCGCGCCTGATCGACTGGGAAGACCGGGCCACCTGCGTGCTGTTCGGCGACGGCGCCGGCGCGGCGGTCATCGAATACACCGAGGAAGAGACCGGCCGCGGCATCCAGTATTCCTGGCTGCGGGCCAAGGGTTCCGGCGCCATGGCCCTGTCTTTGGAGCAGGCCAAGCGCACCAGCGCCTTTGAACGCGACGGCTATGCCAAGCAAAACAGCATCCGCATGGATGGCAAGGCGGTCTACATGTTCGCCGTCAAGGCCATCACCGACTGCATGGAAGCCCTAGTCGAGAAAACCGGCTACAAACTGGAAGACTTCAAGTGGATCGTGCCGCACCAGGCCAATTTGCGCATCGTCCAAGCCGCCGCCAAGCGCTTCGGCCTGCCCGAAGAGCGCTTCTTCATGAACATCGAGGAATTTGCCAATACCTCGGCCGCCTCCATCCCGATTGCCCTGGCCGAGATGAACCAGAAAGGCCTCCTGGAAAAGGGCGACCTGATTATGACCATGGGCTTCGGCGCCGGCCTGACCTACGGCGGCACCGTCATCAAATGGTAAAACTCGCCGCGGCTAGCTGGACCGCGGCTGAACTTGACACGAACCGGATCAACCCGATCCGGATACTCAATAGAACGGAGGCTTTATGAAAAGCAAAGTAGTAATCACCGGTATGGGCGCCATTAGCCCGATCGGCAATGACGTTTCCACTTTATGGCAAGCCATCAAGGACGGCAAGTCCGGCGTCGGCAATATCACGCTCTTCGACGCCAGCGCCTATGATTCCCGCGTGGCGGCCGAGGTCAAGGATTTCGACGCGTCCCTGTATATGGACAAGAAAGACGCTCGCAAGATGGCGCGCTTCACCCAGTTCGCGGTGGCTGCCAGCGTCCAGGCCTGGCTAGACGCCGGCATGGACAAGGCCGGCATCGACCCGGACCGGGTGGCCATCATGCTGGGTAACGGCATCGGCGGCATCGAGATCTTCGAGCAGAGCTACAAGAAGCTCCTGGAGTCCGGCCCCAGCCGCATGCCGCCCATGACGGTGCCGATGATGATTATGAACGAGGCCGCCGGCAACATCGCCATGCGCCTGAACGTGCACGGTTTCGCCTTTACCCAGGTAACGGCCTGCGCCTCCGGCACCGACGCCATTGGCCTGGCCATGGACATGATCCGCTCCGGCCGGGCCGACGTCATCATCACCGGCGGCTGCGAGGCGGCCATCTCCACTTTCTCGGTCGGCGGCTTCTGCATGCTCAAGGCCCTGTCCACCGCCTATAACGACGACCCGACCCACGCCAGCCGCCCCTTTGACAAGGACCGCGACGGCTTCGTCATCGGCGAAGGCGCCGGCATCTTCATCATCGAGAGCGAAGAACACGCCAAGAAGCGCGGCGCCCGCATCCACGCCGAATTGGCCGGCTATGGCGCCTCCTGCGACGCCTACCACCTGACCGGGCCGCACCCCGAGGGCGTCGGCGGCGTCAAGGCCATCAAGCATGCCCTGACTGACGCCGGCATCAAGCCGGAAGAGGTCCAGTACTACAACGCCCACGGCACCAGCACCCAGATGAACGACCCCATCGAGACCAAGATGATCAAGGCCGTCTTTGGCGACCACGCCCGCAAAATGAAGGTTTCGTCCACCAAGGGCTCCACCGGCCACCTGATCGCCGCTGCCGGCGCCATCGAGGCCATCATCTGCGTCAAGGCCATCCAGGACAGCCTCTACCCGCCGACCATCAACCTCAAGGAGGCCGACCCGGAATGCGACCTGGACTACGTGCCCAACAAGCCGGTCGCCGGCAACATCGAGGTGGCGGCTTCCGGCTCGCTGGGCTTCGGTGGCCACAACGGCGTGCTGGTCATCAGGAAGTACAAATGAAAGCGGTTGGCGAAGAAATCAAGAAAATCCTACCGCACCGCGACCCCTTCCTGTTCGTGGACGAGTGCGAGGACCTGGAAGACGGCACGATTGTGGCCAAACGGGTCTTCAAGGACAGCGAGCCCTTCTTCAAGGGACACTTCCCGGACTACCCGGTGGTGCCGGGCGTTATCCTGGTGGAGACCATGGCCCAGGCCGGCGGCGTCGGCGTCAAGCTGTCCGGCGCCTGCAGCGACGGCCTGTTCTTCCTGGCCGCCGTCAACAACGTCAAGTTCCGCAAGCAGGTGCGCCCCAATGACACCTTCGATATCAAGGTGACCAACCTACGCGTCAGCTCACGCATCATCAAGCAGCAGGGCGTCGGCACCGTCAACGGCGAAGTGGCCATCGAAGCCGACTGGACCTGCATCGTCGGAGCGCCCCAGGCATGATCATGAAAGCCCAAATCCGCGGCAACATGTGCCTGAACGCCCACCCGGTGGGTCTGGCCAAATTGATGGAAACCTTCAAGCGCCGCACTATGGCCGCCAAGGGTTCCATGACCGGCGCCGCCATGGCCGCCGGCAAGGTACTGCCCAAGACCGTGCTGGTGCTGGGCTGCTCCACCGGCTACGGCCTGGCCACGCGCATGACGGCCGCCTTCTCCTGCGGCGCCGACACGGTGGGCGTCTCCTTCGAAAACCAGCCCAGCTTCAAGCGCGCCGCCACGCCCGGCTGGTACAACAACCGGGCTTTCGACTACATGGCCAAATCCGAAGGCCTCTACACGGTAACCATCAACGCCGACGCCTTCGCCGACGCCACCCGGCAACAAATCATCGAGCTGGCCCGGCGCGACAACCTGAAATTCGACCAGGTGATCTACAGCCTGGCCAGCCCGGTACGGACCGACCCCACCGGAACCATGCACCGCTCGGTCATCAAGCCGGTCGGCAAACCCTTCGTCGGCAAGACTATCGACCTAGTGACCAACCAGTTCAAGGAGCTCAGCATCGAGCCGGCCAACGCCGACGAGATCGAAGCCACCAAAAAAGTGATGGGCGGCGAGGACTGGGAACTGTGGATCAAGGCCCTGGCCGAGGCCGACGTCCTGGCGCCGCGCTGCATCACCCTGGCTTACAGCTACATTGGTCCGGAACACTCCTGGCCGATCTACCGCGATGGCACCATCGGCAAGGCCAAGGAACACCTCGAGGGCAGCGTGCCGCGCATCGACCAGCTGCTGAAGGCCAACGGCGGCAAGGCCTATGTCTCGGTCAACAAGGCCCTGGTAACGCGGGCCAGCGCCGTCATCCCGGTTATCCCGCTGTACATCTCGGCCCTGTTCCGCATCATGAAGGAAATGCACCTGCACGAGGACTGCACCGACCAGGCGCTGCGCCTCTACCGCGAGCGCCTGCTGGCCCCGGGGAGCATCCTGACCGACGAGCGCGGCCGCATCCGCCTCGATGACTGGGAAATGCGCGAGGACGTCCAAAAGGCCACCGCCACCCAGATGATCTACGCCACCGAGGCCAACATCGAGCTGATTACCGACATCAACGGCTTCAAGATCGATTTCCTGCAGGCCAACGGCTTTGAGGTGCCCGGCGTGGACTACCATGCCCGGGTGCAGTACGAGTAAGCGGCCTCCATGAACATGCTGCTGTTTAGCGGCGCCGAACTGGTTGCTGGCTTGCCGCCGGACGACCGGCGCAGCCGCCACATCCGGCAGATCTTAAAAAAGCAACCGGGCGACCACCTGCTGGCCGGCGCCATAGACGGCGAGCTGGCCGGACATACCGGCCAGGCCACCATCGAGTCGCTGACCGAGGCCGGGCTGCGCTTCAGCTTTGAGGCCAGCGGCCTGGCCGAGCCGCTGCCGCCGGTAACCCTGCTCCTGGGCTTTCCGCGTCCCATCCAGGCCAACCGCATCTTCAAGGACCTCTGCAGCCTAGGCATTGGCCGCATTATCCTGTCTGGCAGCGAGCTGGGCGAAAAATCGTATATTGAGAGCAATTTTTTCAAGCACGACGAATACCGCGCCGCCCTGTTGGAAGGCGCCGAGCAGGCCGCCAACCCGCGCCTGCCGCTGGTCCAGAAGGCCTGGACGCTGGCCCGGGCCCTGGAGCTGCTGGAGGCCGCCCCCGGCCAACCCAACCAACCTGGTCAGCGCTGGGCGTTGGACCCCTACCGGGCCGAAACGGCCTTCGGAGCCAGCGCCTTGGCAGCCACGCCGGCTTCGCCGCTGGTGCTGGCCATCGGTAGCGAGCGCGGCTGGACCGAGCTTGAACTGGACCGGCTGGCCGGGCGCGGCTTCGGTTTTGCCCGACTGGGCCGGCGCATCCTCAAATCGGAGACCGCCTGCCTGGTCGCCCTAGGCGTGGCGCTAGGCCAGCTGGGCTGGCTGTAGGCAGCAAAGCGCCGCCAAACCGGCCAGTACCATCCCGGTCCGGGCTAACGCCGTCTGCCCACTAGGATACTATTGCTGTCTTTCCGCCGGCGTATGAATCAGGCCCCGGCCAGTTTCGCGCCTAATGCGGCGCAGAGTCCAAGCGCGTCGGCGTCGGGAGTATTGTTGGCTATCAAACCATCCGTCACCATTATAGCGCCTGACTTCTCCATGCGTTCCTGCCACTCGCGCATCCACTGCCCATCTCCCCAATCGTAGGAACCGAATAAGGCTAGCTTTTTCCCGCGTAGGCCGGCCGCTTCCAAGGCCATGACGAAAGGTTCCATTTCCGATTCCTCAAGCACTTCCGCCCCCATGGACGGACACCCCAAGGCCAATACCGGCGCCGCTAGCACTGTTTCGACGCGAGCTTCCGCGGCCGGGGAAACAACAACCGGAGCGCCAGCCTTAGCCGCTCCGGCCGCGATAGCTTCAGCCATGCGCTGGGTATTGCCAGTACCGCTCCAAAAGACAATATGCACCATGCTCATACCGTACACCTCCCCTTGGCCAATGATTTTGATTATTATTATCAATAAAGTACTAAATTGATTGACCACGGTCAAGTCGAATCCAGGCCTCGCCTCCGGGAAGCGCGCTACTCGTCGGCTGGCTCGTCCATGAAGCGATGGAAGATCGACCGGTACTCGGTCAGGCGGATGGAGCGCACGGCGTCCCAGATCTGTTCGGCCAAGAGCGGCTGGCGGGCGATGAATTGGTGCGACAGCATCAGGAAATAGGGCTTGACGGCATAGGGAATTACCACTTTTTCGATACTGGCGGCCAGTTCCGGGTAATCGACCAGCAACTGGTCAGCCCGTTCCTCGACGGCCGCCACCAGGTCGAGACGCCCGGCGTTCAGCTTGCGCAGGTCGGCCAGGGTATTGTCGCTTTCCTCCACGGTATAGCCGGCGGCGCGCAGATCCTGCACCACCGAGTAGCCGCGCGGGGCGCCAATGGCCCGGTTCAGGCCAGCCACCGTCCGGCCGTCCCAGCTGACGGCGCTGTTCCGGCGCCGATAGAAGAAGTAGCCGGCGTTATTATAGCGACGCTCGCTATCCAGCAGGCCGTCGAGCCGGGGATAGGCGCCGTACTGTTCGCGCTCCGCCTGGTAACTGGCCAGAAAGGCCCCGTCGGCCAAACCCTGGCGCAATTCGACCTCCAGACAACGCCGCCACGGCATGCGCACGATCTCGACGTCGATCGGCAGACGCGTCTCCAATAACAGCATGCACTCGATGGCGACCCGCAGGTCGGCGGTATCGTCGCAGACCAGGCGCAGGCTGACGCGGGCCTGGCTGAGCGAGGCGGCTCCAACCAGGCAAAAGACCAGAGTGGCGAGAATACGTTTCATGGCAAGCTCCTCACGCCGACGGTACCGTGGTCAAACCAGGTTGCCCCGGCTATCTCAAAGTATCAGCCGCTTCGCGGAAGCTGTCAATCCATTTTCCCGCCAACCGGCGGTAATTGCGGCCGCCATACTGGAAAAACCCGGCCGATGTATGGCATACTGGCCAGCAAGTGCACAAAAACCGGTAGCGCGGAACGTGCCATGATTTCCTGGAGGAGTTTCCATGTTCAAACCTGTAGACACCAAAGTCAGCTTCCCCAAGCTGGAAGAGGACGTGCTGGCCTTCTGGCAGGCACACAAGGTCTTCGAGCAATCGCTGGAGCAGCGCAAGGACGCGCCGGAGTACGTCTTCTTTGACGGCCCGCCCTTCGCCACCGGCCTGCCCCACTTCGGCCACTTCATTCCCGGAACCATTAAAGACATTATTCCGCGCTACAAGACGATGAAGGGCTTCCGGGTGGAACGCCGCTTCGGCTGGGACTGCCACGGGCTGCCGGTCGAATACGAGATGGAAAAAGAACTCGGCATCTCCGGCAAGAAGGCCATCGAGGACTTCGGCGTGGCCAATTTCAACGAGGCCTGCCGCTCCATCGTGCTGCGCTATACCAAGGAATGGCGCACCATCATGACCCGCGCCGGCCGCTGGGTGGATTTCGACCACGATTACAAGACGATGGACCCCGACTACATGGAGTCGATCTGGGCGGTGGTTAAAAAGCTGTGGGACCTGGGGCTGATCTACGAGGGCCATTACATCCTGCCCTACTGCCCGCGTTGCTCGACGGTGCTGTCTAACCACGAACTGCAGATGGGCGGCTACCAGAACGTGCATGACCCGGCCATCACCGTCAAGTTCCGCGTCACCGGGCAGCCGACCGCCGCCCCAGAGGGCAGCCCGCTGCGGGGCCTGGCCGAAGGTAATACTTTCTTCCTGGCCTGGACCACCACGCCCTGGACCCTGCCGTCCAACCTGGCGCTGGCGGTGGGGCCGGAGGTGGACTACGTCCTGGTGCGGGACGGCACCGAACGCTACGTCCTGGCCGAGGCCCGCCTGAGCGCCTATTATAAAGATATCGCCTCGGTCCAGGTACTGGCCCGCTGCAAGGGTTCGGACCTCTTAGGCGCGCAATACGAGCCGCTCTTCCCCTACTTCGCCGACCAGGCCGCCAAGGGCGCCTTCCGCCTCTTCAAGGCCGACTACGTGACCACCGAGGACGGTACCGGCATCGTCCATACCGCGCCGGGCTTCGGCGAGGACGACTACCAGACCCTGAAGGGGACGGGCATCGACACCATCTGCCCGGTGGACGGTGAATGCAAGTTCACTTCAGAGGTAACCGATTACGCCGGCCAGTTCGTCAAGAACACCGACAAGCCGATCATCGAGCGCCTGAAGCTGGAAGGCAAGCTGGTCAAGCGCGAGCAGTACCTGCACGCCTATCCGCACTGCTGGCGCTGTTCCAGCCCGCTCATCTACCGCGCCATCTCCAGCTGGTTCGTCAAGATCGACCCGATCAAGCCCAAGATGCTCCGGGCCAACCAGCAGATCCACTGGGTGCCGGCCCACATCCAGGGCGGCCGCTTCGGCAAGTGGCTGGAAAACGCCCGCGATTGGGCCATCAGCCGCAACCGCTACTGGGGCAACCCGCTGCCGATCTGGAAGTGCGACGCCTGCGCCAAGACGGAGTGCGTCGGTTCGCGCGACGAGCTTAAGCAACGCTCCGGCACCAAGCCGGACGACCTGCACAAGCACTTCGTCGACCAGATCAGCTGGAAGTGCGGCTGCGGCGGCACCATGCGTCGCATCCCCGAGGTGCTGGACTGCTGGTTCGAGTCCGGCTCGATGCCCTACGCCCAGGTCCACTACCCCTTCGAGAACAAGCAGCATTTCGAGGACCACTTCCCGGCCGACTTCATCGCCGAGGGCCAGGACCAGACGCGCGGCTGGTTCTACACCCTGACCATCCTGGCCGCCGCCATGTTCGACAAGCCGGCCTTTAAGGCCTGCGTGGTCAACGGCATGATCCTGGCCGCCGACGGCAAGAAGATGAGCAAGAGCCTGCGCAACTACACCGACCCGATGCTGGTGATGCAGGAGTTCGGCGCCGACGCCCTGCGCCTAGTGCTGATGCGCTCGCCGGCCACCCGGGCCGAGGACCTGTGCTACTCGGACGAGAGCGTCAAGGAAGTCATCAAGAGCCTCATCCTGCCTTTGTGGAGCGCCTACAGTTTCCTGGTTACCTACGCCCGGCTCGACGCGGTCGATCCGGTGGAGGCTAAGGCCGACACCGGCAACCCGCTGGACCGCTGGATACTGTCGGTGGCCGAGACCATGGTCAAGGCGGTCAGCGATGGCCTGGAAGCCTACGACATGCCGCGGGCCATCGACCCAATCTACGATTTCGTCGACGCCCTCAATAACTGGTACATCCGCCGTTCGCGCCGCCGCTTCTGGAGATCCGAGAACGACGGCGACAAGGTGGAGGCCTACGCCGCCCTATACCGCGTGCTCAAGCGGCTGATGCTGTGCTTGTCGCCCTTCGCGCCCTTCATCGCCGAAACGATGTGGCAGAACCTGCGCCGCGACAGCGAGGCTACGTCCATCCACCTGGCCGACTGGCCGGAACACGAGGCGGCCTTCGTCGACGCCGACCTAGAATGGAAGATGGCCAGCGTCCGCCAGGCCGTCAGCATGGGCCGCGCCCTGCGCTACCAGCACAACCTGAAGATCCGCCAACCCCTGTCCGAGGTGCAATTGGTCACCCGGGACGCCCGCCAGAGAGCCGTCCTCCTGGAAATGGAAGACATCATCCGCGAGGAGCTGAACGTCAAGGCGGTGGTCTTCAAGGACAACGAGGAAGACCTGGTCGAATACAAGGCCAAGGCCAACTTCCGGGTGCTGGGCAAGGAACTGGGTAAGGACATGAAAGAAGGCGCGGCCATCATCGAGCAGCTGTCCGGCCGCGAGATCGCCCACCTCTTGGACGGGGCCGAGCTGGTCATCGAGGTAGCCGGCAAGTCGCTCAGCCTGACCAAGGACAAGCTGGACATCCAGCGCCTGGAGAAGGCCAGCCTGCGCGTCATCAACGAGGGCACCCTGACGATGGCGCTCAACGCCGAGATCACGCTGGAGTTGCAGGCCGAGGGCTACGTGCGCGACCTGATCCGCGGCATCCAGACGCTGCGCAAGGATTCCGGCCTGGCCGTCTCCGACCGCATCGAGCTGGCCACCGCCGGCAGCGCCATCCTGCAGGCGGCCTTCAATAATTACACCGAGCTGATCGGCAGCGAGACGTTGGCCGTCAAGGTCGAATGGGCCGAAGGGGCCGACATGACGACCATCGAGGCCGACGCCGAAAGCTGGCGCATCGCCATCCGCAAGGCCTGAGTAGTAGCCGAATAGTGGGATTAGAGTGGCCGCCGGCAGACTTAGCCGGTGGCCATTTTTTTAGTCGCCGGCCTGGGCCGCTGCCTGGGCTAAGGCTTGGGCCAGTTGGTCGGCACAGGAGGTAGCCTTGCTGCCGCAGCGGATGCCGGCCAGCCGCTCGACCACTTCGGCCGGCTTCAAGCCGACCACCAGGCGGGCGATGGCCTCCAGGTTGCCGGGACAGCCGCCCTCGAAGCGGGCTTGTACAACCCGGCCGCCTTCGATGCGGACCGACAGGGAGCTCGAACAGGTACCGTTGGTAAGGTAATCAATTGTTTGCAGGTCAGGCTTGCTCATACTGCCACTATACCCAAGGGTGGCTGGGTTTGACTAGCCGGCCACGGGCTACGCTCGCTCGGCCACCGCCATCAGCCGCCGCTAGTCGGTCGCGGCTTAAGCTGCCGGCGCCAGGACAAGGCCACATCCAAGCTGGGCAGCGCCGCCGGCGGTCGGCACAGCCAGGCCTCCTCCAGGCCCAGCTCCAGGCGGCAGTCACCACCCCATAACGTCCAACCGAGCTGGAGCGCCGGTCGAATGGCCAAGCCGTCTTCGGTGAAACGCCACAGGCAAACGGCGTCGACGGCCAGCTGGCCCTCCAGCCGCCAGGCCGCGCTCACATCGAAGCGCTGGCTCTGCCCGCCGGACTGACGCCAAGCTGTTTCCAGGCGCAGGCCGCGCGGCCAGGCCGGTTCCAGCCGGCAATCCAGGCTGATATCGAGCGGCAGGCCGCCGCTGACCGAGTCAACAGGCTGGCTAAGCCCGCCAACCAGGCGGAGCGTCGCCAGGCTGAAGGCCCAGTCCAGCGCCAAGCCGCCGGCCCAGACCGGATTGGCCGCCAGCGAGGCTTGACCTTGCCGGAGGGTCAGCTCCAGCCCGAAGGCCGCTAGCGGTCGCCAGGCTAGGCTAGCCAAGCAGCGGTAGAGGTCGGCCACCGCGCCGGCCGGGTTAAGGTAACTGCCGGCTGAGAAGGCGGCCGATAAGCCCAGAACCAGCGCACCCAGCGTCCAGCGGCTGTCGGCCCGCCAGAGCGCGGCATCGGCGCCCGGGAAACCGAGCAGCGTCGTGACGGCCAGCAGGCTGCGGCCGGCCGGTCCCTGGCTGGACAGGAAGGCGCTGGCCCACAGCCGGTAGGCCGCCTGGCCGACATCAACGCCAGCGCCGGAGGCCAGGCCGCCGGGCCGGAACCAGCCGTCGCGCTCAACCTGGCCGACGGCTCGGCCGGCCACCAATGCGCCGGCCTGCGCCTGGATGCCAGCGGCGGCCAGCCCAGGGGCCCAGCTGGCCGGCAGGGCAACCTCGCGCCAGAACCCGGCCAGGACGGACGGTTCGGCCGGCGCCGCCGCCAGCGACGGGTCAGCCGGGGCTTGAGCGGCCGACCGCTCCTGGGCAGCCGACCACTCCTGAACGGCGAACCAGCCCAGCTCGCGGCCAACGGCCAGGCCGGCGTAGGCCGCCTGGTCGGGCGAGGCCAGTCGAAAGGGCCGGCTGTCGTCGGCCGCCCAGAGCGACCAATCGGCGCCCAGCGGCGCGCCCAGCCAGCCCAGCAAGCGCCGGCCGGACAAGGGACCGGCCAGGAACTGATCCCCGCCGACGGCCAGCGTCAGCGACACCGCCTCCAGCCAGGCGGCGGCAGCCACGGCAGCCGCCGCGTCCGGCCAGGTCCAGCGCCAGGGCCAATCCAGCCATAGCCGGGCCGTCGTCTGCTCCCGGCGCCACTGGACTTGAGTCAGCCAACCGTCCAGGTTTCCGATCCGGGTGGAGACATCCAGACTGGTCTGGGCTGGGCAGACCCTGGCAGCCAGTCCAGCCAGGGCCACGGACAGAGCGATACGAGCAAGCGCTTTCATGCCCCAGCTACGCGGCGGCCGGAGACCGGGTCGGCATAATCGCCAGTCACTGATTAGCGCCAGCGGCCGCCAACGACTGACTAGCGTTAACGACTTGACTTTTGGAAGCAAGTTATCTATTATATAGAATATTCCATATATTACAAGGAGACACTGATGTCGGTAGCCCTCTATTCAACGCCCAGCTGTAGCTATTGTCGCCTGGCCAAGGATTGGCTGGCCCAACGCAATATCCGGTTCGAGGAATATGATATTTCGCGCGACAGCCGCCGGGCCGAGGAAGTGGTACGCAAAAGCGGCCAGATGGGCGTGCCGGTCATCGACGTCAACGGCCAGATCATCATCGGCTTCAATACCGCCGCCCTGGAGAAAGCTCTCCACCGTTAATGGTTTAGTCGGGCTGGGCGTTTCGCCTGGCGACGACGAAAAAGCGGCTGCCACCCTGCCCTTGGACGGCCCCTTTGCCCAGCTCCAGGCCATCGAGCTGGGCGGCCAGCGGCTTGACCGCTCCGTGCGAAGCGTCCATGTCTAAAACGGCCACCACGGTTACGTCGCGTTGCCGCAATAATTCATTTACTTGGTCGACGATGCCGGCCCGGCTATCCTCGGCCGGCACCACGCCGTAGTCGAAGACACCGGCTTCCAAGCCGTCGAAAAGGTCGGCGAACGACGGCACTGGCACCGCCACCGCCGCCTTGTCCCAATGCCCGGCGGCGGCCTCGCCGTCCGAGCCGCGCTGGCCTTGGAAGCCGGCCACTGTAAAGGCGCGATCCTGCAGGCCGCGGCTCTCGGCCATGATAAGCATATATAACTGGCGCGCCAACTCCGGCGAGACCAGGCGCTTGCACAGGCCCTGGACGTGGCGGAGCACCGCTGCCTCGCGGGCCGCGTCCCGGGTGGCGGGCTTGAGCTTGCGCAGCATGACGGCCTGTTCCAGGCGCTCGTTGAGCAAATCGATGATCTGGCGGTCGATGCCGTCGATCCGGTCGCGCAGTCGCTGCAGCTGCATCATGGTCGCGTTTCCGGGCTACCGCCGCCCTCGTCCCAGAAGTCGGACGGGCGGCCGACCGCGCGGCGCAGCAGTACAAGGTCGGCCAGCACCAGGGCGGTGACGGCCTCGACCACCACCGGCAGGCGCTGGGCAAAGCAGACATCGTGCCGGCCGGCGATTCGCAGCTCGGTCGGCTGGCCGCTAGTCAGGTCGAAGCTGGTTTGCGGCCGGGTGATGGAAGCCGTCGGCTTGACGGCCAGCCGGAAGCACAGTTCGTTGCCGTTGCTGATGCCGCCGTTGACGCCGCCATGGTGGTTGCTGGCGCTGCGCCCGTCGGCCGACACCAGGCTGTCGTTGTGCTGGCTGCCGGCCATGGCGGCGGCGGCGAAACCGTCGCCGAACTCCAGGCCGCGGATGCCGGGGATGGCGAACAGGCCGTGGGCCAGCAGCGACTCCACCGAATCGAAGAACGGCTCGCCCAAGCCGGCGTCCAGGCCGCGCACGCTGCAGGCCACGATGCCGCCGACCGAATCGCCGGCGGCGGCGGCGGCGGCCACGGCGGCGGCGATGTCCGCCTGACCGCCGGCCGACGCTAGGCTGGCCTCGATCCGGGCCGGGCGCAGCAGGCGCTTGGCCACCACCCCGGCCGCCACCAAGCCAACGGTCAGCCGGCCCGAGAAATGGCCGCTGCCGCGCCAGTCGTTGTAGCCTGAATACTTGAGCGCCGCCGTCCAGTCGGCGTGACCCGGCCGGGGAACGCTGGTTACAAAATCGTAATCCGCTGAACGGGTATCGGCGTTGGCGAAATAAAAATGGAGCGGCGCGCCGGAGCTCCGGCCCTCGAACAGGCCCGACAGTATCTGGACGCTGTCGGCTTCGCGCCGGAGCGTCGTACCCGGCGCGCCCGGCTGGCGGCGGGCCAGGTCGGCAGCGAAGTCGGCCGCGCTCAGCGGCAGCCCGGGCGGACAGCCGTCCAACACCACGCCGACGCCCGCCCCGTGCGACTCGCCATAGATAGAAACCCGTAACAGCCGTCCGAAACTATTCATCGATCCGTACCCCCAGGCCGGCCAGGTCAGCAAAGAAACCGGGCCAGGATTTCGCGACGGCCTCGCTGCCGTCGATGGCCAGCGCTTGATTGAAGCTCAGCGCCGCCACCGCCAGAGCCATGGCGATGCGATGGTCGCCATGCGATTCGACCGCCAGCGCGCCGGCCAGCCTGGTCGCGCCGGGCGGTCCGGCCGAAGCGTCGCGACCATGAACCAGCATCAGGTCGCCGTCCAACTCGATGGGCACGCCCAGCTTACCGAACTCGGCGGCCAGCGTTTGGGCGCGGTCCGATTCCTTGTGCTTCAGCCGTCTGGCGCCGCGCAGCTGGCTGCAGCCGCCGCTAGCGGCGGCCAACGCCACCAGCGGCGGAAACAGGTCGGGGCAGTCGGTGGCGTCGAAGGCGAAGGCCCGCAGTTGGGCGCGCCGGATGACCAGTTCCCGGCCAACCGCGAGTGCGGTGGCGCCGGCGGCCCGCAAGGCCGTCAGGATGGCCTTGTCGCCCTGGCAGGAGGCCGGGTTGAGATTGCCGATGGCTACGGCCCCGCCGGGCCGGCCGGCAATAGCGCCGGCTACCAGGAAAAAGGCGGCGCCGGACCAGTCGCCCTCGGCGTCCAGCGCGCCCGGCGTCCGATAGCGTTGGCCACCCGGAATAGTGAATTCCTTATAATCCTGATTCTTGACCGTGACGCCGAAGCGGCGCTGCAGTTCCAGGGTCAGGTCGATATAGGGCGTACTGCGCAACCGGCTCACCCGTAGGCTAGAGTCACCGGGTACAAGGGGCAGGGCCAGCAGCAGGCCGGTCAGCAGCTGGGAACTGAGCGAGCCGTCCAACTCGGCCCGGCCGCCGCCCAGTGGTCCGTCCAGCCAGACCGGCGGCTTTCCGTCGGCATCGCCGCAGGCCAGGCCGAGAGCCTGTAAGGCCTCGGTAATCAGCCCGGCCGGCCGATGGCAAAGCGAGCCGGCAACTGACAGCGTCGAGCGGCCCGGCCACAGAGCGGCGATCGGCGCGAACATGCGCAGGGCCAGCCCGGACTCGCCGCAGTCCAGCCGCTTGGAACGGCGCGGTAGACGCGGTGAAGTTCCCGTCACCAGCAGACTGTCGCCCTGGCGCTTGACCGACGCGCCCAGGGCCTTAACCAGGGCCATGACGGCCCGGACATCGTCGCACTCGGTGGCGTTGCCGATTTCGGTGCGGCCCTGGCTCAAGGCGGCCAGGGCCAGCAAGCGCTGCAGGGCGCTCTTAGAGGCGGCGGCCGCCACCGTGCCGGCCACCAAGCCGGGGTGCACAACGCGGGTCATGGCCGGTCCGACCGCAGGAAGGCGCGCAGCCGATCCAATTCTACGGCTTGGCTAAACACCTGGCCGGGTCCGGCCACGAACACGAAATCGAGGCTGTGGCCGGCCTTCTTCTTGTCGTGGCCGACCAAGTCGCAGATGGTGTCGGCGGGTGTGCTATAACTGGCGTCGACGCCGGTAGCGGCCAACGAGGATTCCAATCGGGCGGCGGCTTCGGGCGGTAAAAACCCCAGATGGCTGGAGTAGCGCAGGGAAAAGTACAGGCCCTTGATGACGGCCAGGCCGTGGCTCAGGCCTTCGCTCAGCTCCAGGGCGTGGCCGAGGGTATGGCCGAGGTTGAGTAGGCGGCGGCGGCCTTGTTCGTGCTCGTCGGCCATGACGACAGCCGCCTTGTAGCCAGCGGCCTCCCGTACCAGAGCCGCCAGCCGCGTGGCCAGGGGCTCATCGGCCAGGGCTGCCCAGGGCTGGGCGCTATGCTGGGTGCGGGCCGCGGTAGCCAGACTGGCGGCAAAGGCCTCCACCCGGCTGGCCAAGCCGCCGCCGGCCAGGATGGCGTATTTGACCAGTTCGCCCAGGCCGCTTTGCAGCTCGGCCAGCGGCAGCGTCCGGTTGAAGGCCGGGTCGATTATAATAAAATCAGGCTGGCGGATGGTGCCGACCAGGTTCTTGGCCAGGTCCAGGTTGACGGCGTTCTTGCCGCCGATGGCGGCGTCGACCTGGGCCAGCAAGGTGGTGGGAACCAGTCCGCAGCCCAGGCCGCGCTGATAGGTGGCGGCCACGAAGCCGCACAGGTCGGTGACCGCGCCGCCGCCGATGCCCACCAGCAGGCTGCGCTTGTCGTGGCCGGCCGCGTATAGGGCGCGGTAGACGCGCTCGGCCTGGGCCAGCGTCTTGCCGGCCTCGCCGGGCGGCAGCACCAGACAGGGCCAGTCGGCGAAGGCCGCGCCGTGCAGACGCTGGACGTTACTGTCGCTCAAGATGAGGACCGGCTGGCTGGCCGGCCGAACGGCCAGCCGCTCGCCCAAGACCGGCCGAGCGGCGCCGAAATCGATAAGGCAGCGGCCGCCAGCCGTTGTCAACTCAAGCCTGTCGCTCATGCGTGGTCTCCTCTAACTGGCCACTGCCCCAGGCAGGTTTCAGACGGGCGGCCGCCCGGCTATTCCAGGACGGCCTTAATGCGGCGCACGCCGGCCGAGGAACTCTGTTCCTTCTGGATGATGAATTTGCCCAAGAGGCCGGTGCGCTCGACGTGCGGGCCGCCGCAGACTTCCTTGCTGAAATCGCCCATGGTGTAGACCTTGACCAGGGCGTCGTATTTCTCGCCGAACAAGGCGGTGGCGCCGGAGGCCTTGGCCTGCTCCAGCGGCAGGATTTCCATGGTCACCGGCAGGTCGCGGGCGATCTGTTGGTTAACGATTTCCTGGACGCGCTGGAGCTGCTCCGGCGTCATCGGCTCGGGGTGCGAAAAGTCGAAGCGCAGCCGCTCGGCCGTGATGTTCGAACCCTTCTGGGCCACATGGTCGCCCAGCACCATTTTGAGCGCCTGCTGCAAGAGGTGGGTGGCGGTATGATAACGGGTGGTGATTTCGGATTGCTCGGCCAGGCCGCCTTTGAAACTGCCCTCGGTACTGGCGCGCGACAGCTCCTGATGCTTCTTAAAGGCCTCGTCGAATTCCGCGCGGTTAACGGTCAGGCCGTTTTCGGCGGCCAGCTCGAGCGTCAGTTCGATGGGGAAACCGTAGGTGTCGTAGAGCTTGAAGGCCAGCCGGCCGGACATGATCTTCTGCGGGTTCTTGAGCAGGTTGGGCAGCATCTTCTCGAACTCGTGCTCGCCTTTCTGCAGGGTCTCCAGGAACTTGGCTTCTTCGCGGGCCAACTCGTCCAGGATGCGTTGGCGGTTTTCGGCCAGTTCCGGGTAGGCGCCGGCGAATTGGCCGATGACCACCTCGGCCAGCTGGCCTAAGAAGCCGCCCTCGATGCCCAGCTTGCGGCTGTGGCGGACGGCGCGGCGGATCAAGCGGCGCAGCACGTAGCCGGCGCCGATATTGCCGGGCGAGACACCCTTGGGGTCGCCGATGATGAAGGTGGCGGTGCGGGTGTGGTCGGCGATAATGCGTACCGACATGTCCTTGGTCGGGTCCGCGCCATAACTGTAGCCAGAGACCCGGCCGATGGCGGTGATGATGGCCTGGTAGATGTCAATCTGGTAGACGCTGGTCTGGCCGTTGAGCACGGCGATGGTCCGCTCCAGGCCCATGCCGGTGTCGACGTTCTGCTTGGGTAATTTGACCAGGTTTTTCTCGTCCACCCGGTTGTATTCCATGAAGACGTTGTTCCAGATTTCCATCCAGTTAGCGCTGTCACTTCCCTTGTTGGAACCGGCCGGCGGCAAGCCCGCGCCCAGCCAGTAGAAGATCTCGGTGTCCGGGCCGCAGGGTCCGGTCGGGCCAGCCGCCCACCAGTTGTCGCCGGCCGGCAGGAAAGCGATGCGGCCCGCCGGTACGCCGGCCGCCAGCCAGTGGCTGGCCGATTCCTCGTCGCGCGGGGCATTGGCGTCGCCCTCGAAAACGGTCACCGACAGCTTGGCCGGGTCGAGGTTCAGCCAGTCCCGGCCGGTCAGGAATTCCCAGGACCAGGCGATGGATTCCTTTTTGAAGTAATCGCCCAGGCTCCAGTTGCCCAGCATCTCGAAGCAGGTCAGGTGGCTGGGGTCGCCGACCTCGTCGATGTCGCCGGTGCGGACGCACTTCTGGTAGTCCACCAGGCGCTTGCCAGCCGGATGCGGCTCGCCCAAGAGATAAGGCACCAGCGGGTGCATGCCGGCGGTGGTAAACAAGACCGTCGGGTCGTTTTCCGGTATCAGCGACTTGCCGGGGATGACGGCATGCTGTTTGCTCTGGAAGAAAGCCAGGAATTTAGCGCGCAGTTGAGTTGAAGTGATCATGACTGCATAGTAAACAAGGGCGGGCCTAGTGGTCAACACCGCTGGCCGAAAGGCCGGCCGTGTTGCCTCATAATAAAATCTAGTCCTACGAGGTGGTTGCCTCATAAGTCAAATTCTAGTCCAAGGATAAGCTTGGACTAGAGTTTCCTGGACTGTTGTAGCACTGAAGCGCTTTGCTCGACTAG
>Ga0209728_1000815_pt1 | contig 22165 bp, 42 predicted proteins | sample RifGroD1_FD_183997 | JGI IMG/M metagenome (GOLD analysis project Ga0209728, IMG submission 183997) | Groundwater microbial communities from Rifle, Colorado, USA - Groundwater D1 (SPAdes) (version 2) | ecosystem: Environmental > Aquatic > Deep subsurface > Groundwater | place: Rifle, Colorado... | reverse complement strand
CCCCAACATTTTTAAAACTGTCCACAGGTAAATCAAATTGACAAATAAAGTTAAAATGACTGTTTATTATTTTAATCATTCCACTATCAGAAAAATCATCTTTAAGGAAAGAATTAGGAACAATCAACACCATTAAACCAGCAGGTTTTAATAACTGACTTGATTTAATACAATAATATAATTGACTTAAATATTCTTCCCTGCCTAATTCCCATTTTAAATTGAAGGGAGGGTTGCCGAATATTATGTCAAATTTTGTATCTGTGTTATACTGCCTTATGTCATCGGCTGTTATATTGGCTTTTGGATATAAATATTTTGCAATTTTAACAGCTTTAATATCTAACTCATTAAGGTATACATTTTCTTCCACAGGTAAATAATTTGCAAAATTTCCTATACCTGAAGTTAAGTCTGCTGTTATATCTATTTTTGATGGTTTGATACAATCTACCATAAACTTACAAATGTTATGTGGTGTGAAAAATTGGCCTTGTTCAATTTCTTTCTTAGCTTCAGTGTAAGAATGGAAACTGTTATAGTTACTATATTCTAAACCATGTAGACCGCCATCACCTGTATATGCATTAAAAATGTCGGTTTGAGACAATACACTTAAACCATTTTCAATTACATATAAACATTTGTTATTAACATCTTTTCTTTTTTCTTGAGGTATTACAATATTCTTAATTGGGTATTTCATCAACTAAAACTCCCTTACTGTTATATGTTCATATGGCTTTTTGTAAGGGAAGCCATAAACCCTTAATTATTATACTACTATGCTACTTTCTCAACATATCCTAAATATTCTTTTGCAAAATAAGATGCATATTGATTACTTTTAAATTCAATTTCAAGTTTGCCATTCTTAAAGAATTTTATTGCTGTTGTTTTTGTTAATGTTGCAATTTCGTATTTATCATAATTTCTTTCTTTTCTTTCATTATCATAACCACAATATCTGTTATGCAATTCTGTACCATTTATTGGTATTGTTCCATTTTCAAAATGATATAATGCTGTAAATATCTTTCCGAAATCACCATTTAACCTGTATTGATTCCATATAGTATCTTTATAGGCATATCTGCCATCAATGACTATTTTATTATTTTTAATACTCATGTTACTTGTTTTTCTATAATCTGAGTAACTGTAAGTTGTTCTTGTTTTATCTTTCAATTCTTTTATTGCCTTTTCCGTAAAAGTAAATCCATCAAGTTGTAAAATAATATCATTAATTATATTGTTATATGTGATATCATAACCATAATTTTTCTGCATTCTTTCTTGTTTAATGGTCACATTATATTTATTACTAAAATGATATGTTATTTTATCTATAAAAGTTTGTTTAATTCCGTCAATAATCAATACTATTTCTTTAAGTTTATAACTATCTAAATATCTATTAGTAGATTTTTCTTCATACCATTTACCATTTAATAAATCCATTCCAGAAGATTTTTTAATTTCTTCCATTAAGTTTAACATCATTGTTATTGCTATATTATATTGTTCCTGCTCTACTATGCAAAATTCTTCATCATCAGCAGAAATACGGCTGTTATTGTTAATTTCTATATTGTCAAATTTACTTAATATATCATCATCAAAATTGAAGTTACTATTTAATTCTTCTATTGTTTCCTCTTGGTGTTGTTTCTCATGCTGTTCTGTTTCCATGTTGCTTTTATCAACACTAACAACTATTTCAGGTGTTTCACTGTTAATAAACAAAATAGATCCGTTAATGTCTGAAATATTTTTAATATTCCTAGTCTGTTCTGCTGTTAAATCTTCAAATCCTATCTTATTACCCATATCAATAAAATCAATATTCATTAAAGATATGGATTCTTGTATCTGTTCCATAGGTAAATCCCATTCTTTAAAATGACAGTTATATACGTAACCATCTTTAATAGGTTGATAATATCCTGCTTGAATCAGTTCCAATATATCAACTAAATTGTTATATCCTTCTTCTGATTTTAGACAGTTAATTACAGTATCAGTTATAGATATATTTTTATCCTTAATAGCATTATATAGTTTTTCTTTGTATTGCTCATTATTATCAATGGTTGATCCATCAATACCTAATTCAGTAATAATATTAACAGATATATCAATAATGTGGTCGGCTGTTTCCTGTTCTGGTGTTCTGATTTCTTCTGTTATAACTTCTTCAGTTGTCTGTTCTGTTTCTTGTTGTTCCTGCTCTAATGATTCACCTTTTAAAACGGTTGAAGGGTCATACTTAAAAATAAAACCATGCTTAAACTTACTATAATGGCCTTTTAACTTTCCAAACTCTGAAGCTACATTTTTATATTCTTCTTTGCTCAGTTTATTTACAACTTTAACAACCCATAAAGGAGAATTATCTCTAGTATCAACATCAGCAGTTATAGTCAATTCATAATCTGAAATAATACTATTAACTACTTCTTTGTTAATTGTCTCTGTTATTGGCTGTTCTGTTGTTTCAGGTTTAACTTCTGCCTTTTTGTTATATGTAGTTTTAGATTTATCTATTTTTACCCATTTTTCAACTTCTTCTGTTGCTTCAACATTCTGTAAGGTATAAATTTTAGTTTTTCCATTTTCTACACTTTTAAGCATTCTTTCTTCATAGTCATAGTATCTTTTTCCATTTTTTAACTGTTGAAATCCTCTTGATTCTTTACCGACTATTTCATAAGTAAATGCTTTTTTCTCCATTTGAACACCTTTCCAAGTGCCTTTTTGCATATACTCACTTATTACTTTCCAATATCCACCATGATGAGGAAGTGTCAAATAATCACCAACTTGGATATTATTTCTATCTACTTCAACCATTTTTAATTTAGTTTTTGTTTCTAATACTATTACTTTCTCGTATCCTTCCTTTTGTTGTTGTTCTAGTCCCTTCTGTTCTGTTTCTGCTGTGCCATCACCCATACCAGACATATTATTAACTACTCTTTCAAAACGCAAAATTAAGGCTTTAAAATCATTGGCTACCTTAACTTGCTCTTCAGTTAAAACCTTTTTTTCACCGCCAAACCATTTATCATAGCTAGATTTATATTCCATTTTAACATAATCATATTCGTAATCAGCAGGAATGTCTGCATATTTTGTTAATGCATTTCCTTTATCATAAATTTTACCATCTTTTTCTATATGCCAAATACATTTGCCAGGATTGCCCATGTATGCAGGTATTTTGCCGATTACTTCAAACTCAGCCACACCTTCAGATTCTTTATTCTTGATTTTTTCAATTAATATTTTGGCGTTTTCTTCTTCTCCTGCTGTCGCTCCGTTTTCCTGTGTCATTGCTTCAAGTTTAGAAATTTTATCCCTATCAGCAAAAGAAACTTTAGTATAATTATATTTCTTAATTTCCTTTTCCTCACTAGGATAATTATTATTAACTACTAAGATAAAACCGTTTTTCTCAGCTATTCCGTCCCAATAAGCAGGTGAATAATAGTCTGTCATACTGTCTGATTCGTCTTTCTTGTATCCGTAAACATTCCATCCTAAATTCATCAAAGCATGAGCAATATTTACCCCTGCTTTTCTTTTCTCGTAATAATTAGACATATGTATTGGCCTCCTTTTGTTACTATGGTTTATGTATTTATTTATATTACTATTCTATATCAAATATTAGATATTGTCAATATCAAAATTAGATTATTAAAAATAAAAACATGATCAAATTTTCCTTCTATTCAAATATTGGAAAAGAAAACCCTTATATAATAAGGGTTTATAAGGCATTAATATATTATAAATTTAATTCAAAATTTACATATTTAAAAACATAATCAATTGCAGTTTTTTCATTAATATTTAAATACATTTGTATATCTTGTAAATTTCCATATATTGCCATATGCGTATTGAGATCTACCCAAGAATTTTCTCCATTCCAAACAGAATTTATTTTATTTGCTACCTTCATTGCTTTAATTATATCAGATTGATTAATCTTCATAATTAATTTACCTCCTTAAATATTTTATTAATTTTCTCCATATCTATTTTATTACAATTAAATGCAAACATAACATTTTCAACATCTAATAAGCAATATCTTTTTATCATAATTTCATTATCTGTAATAATTAATTGTGGCAGTAACTTACATTTTACTATGTATTTAAAAGCTGCATCGGTAATATTTAAAAGGGTTTTTGCTTCATTCTTACTTATGAAATTATACATAATAAACATCCTTAAAATTCTATAATTATTATAATATTTTTTATATTATTGTCAATAATAAGAACGTAAAAAATTAAACCCTATTTAATAGGGTTTAATTGCTATTTCTCTGTTCTGCGTCCCTTTCAGCTTCTCGCATACTTGAAAAACTACTATATGCACGACCTGAATTTAAACCAGTATGGAATACGCAATATGATTGTGAATCATCGTCATACTCTGCAAAATAATAACCTACTTTTTTCATGATATGGCATCCCCAATTAATTTTAATATATCTCTCTTACAAATACAATTATATAATACTTCTGTTTCATTGTCAATACTAATTCAACACTTCACTATTAAATTTTTTAACTCTTTCTTTCGCTCCTTCCCATGTTATACTTGGTTTACCAATCATTTCACCTTTAGCCTTATAATTTAATGTAGGTATCTGACCACCTACAAAAGCTATCATGTTTTTTAACTCGTTGGTTACATCTATTATTTTAAACTGACCACCTGAGACAATGTAATTATATTTTTCTTTTACACTGAGATAATGATCATTCGTTGTACGGCCTTGTTCTTCATAACGATACATAACCCTTCTGAGTATGGTTAAAACCTCTTCTTGACGTTCTGGTGGCTTCTGTGATTGGTTTAATTGATTAGATGATTGATTTATGATGTTAACCTCCTTTTAATTTGTAGGATAATTATAATACCTTTCTTAGATAAATACAATAGTACGGACACAAAAAGAAAACTACCTTATTCGGTAGTCCCTTTAGTTTCATTGTAAAATTCTATCAGTTTTTCAATTTCTCCACTGGTTAAAAATATGCTTGCACCATCACCATTTTTCTGGTTAATTTTCTCAATCTCATAACCAGTCGACCCTGATTTAGTAACAACTGTAACTGGCTTGCCTTGTGGATTAGTTTTAATAACCTTTTGAAATATCATTGTATTACCTCCCTTTTAAATTATAACTAATTATATCACATTAGAAAAATAATTGCAAGGGTACGGACAAAATAAATATATGGTATTTATTTACATTCTATATTTCCTTTTGTCCAATACTGATCAATGAGTGCTCCGTCAAAATCGTATTGAAAATTTAAAGAATGTTTATTATTTCCGTCGTTGTATATTTCTATTGTCTCTACTATTGGAGTATCAAAAATCAATCCATAGTAGGTTGATTCTTGCTTTGTAATACCTCTTTTGACGGTCTTAGTTGATATAATACCTGTTTCAAATTTAACCACGTTAAAAGCCTCCTTATGTGATTTATTGATTATGTATTGCTTATTATTATATATTACTTTTGCTTAAAACGCAATAGAACGCAAAAATATAACCCTACTATTTTAAGTAAGGTTATTATCTATTTCTATACATCTTAATATTATTAGTTTAGCTTCATTTGTCATTTTTTCAACGGTTTTATCATCAACATCATTTTTATGTACGTTGAATACTTCTGTTAGAAAATAATTAAAAGCTACCATTTCTATCCTATTGATACATATTTTAATCATGTTAAAATCTTTTTTCATATCTTTTATAAGTTGGTTTCTTGCATTAGCAAATATTTTCTGACTATTTAACATTATTTACCACTTCCTTATTCTAAAGTTTTCAAAAAGTCATATCTGGATTTTAAGCAGGGGTAAAATATATTTACATCGTGGTCAAAGGCATAATATAAATTATCCATATCAACACCCTTATACATTTTTTCTTTAACTCTTTTAAAAGCACTGTAAAGGGTATTAACTTGCTTTTTTAATTCTTGTATGGTTTTATCTTGATTTTTTAATAACCATTCTATTGTATTACGTTCTACTCTTTCCTTTTGTGTCAGTAAAGTAGTTAAACTTTTATTTATTAATTCAATCCTTCTTTGGTTTAATTGTTCATAATTAATCATGATATTACCTCCTTATATATGTATTGATATAATTATATTTTATTTCTTATTAACTGTCAAGATGCAAAAAAGAAAAACAGGAGGTTTTATTCTCCTGTTTCTTGTTCTTGCATCTCTAAGCCTTCTTTAAGATTGAAAATATAATCAATTAATACTTGGGTCTTGCTGAAAAGATGGCTTAATTCCGATACTGTTAAATCGCTGAATTGTTTATTACTAAGTTCTTTTAATTCCTCGGCCTTCTTTAATACCCTTTTTAAATCCCTGTTTTCTAAGTTTAACATATGTGTGTGCCTCCTTTTAATGTGTTGTGCTATTGACATAATTATAATCCTAATTCGTTAGAATGTCAAGAGGTGAAAATAAAAAACAGGGATTTTTAGTCCCTGTTAATTAACAATAACTTTCATAATCTAATTCGGCTTCAATATCTGCAAGTCTCATATCTTCTTGATTTCTAGTATAACAAGTTAAACACAAACCATTAGTTAATGTTTCACTGTAAATTTCATCCTTGCCACACTGAGGACATAAACCTCTATATTCTGCATTCATTGTATTACCTCTTTTCCATATAATATTATGATCAATTTGTCATTTTATACCAATTTATTTTTAAGATATTTTCTTATATGCGTTCATATAGTCAGCATATTCTTTAACTGCCATTCTTTGCTCTATTTCATAATCTAACCATTTTAAATAATTTTCATTTTTACCCCAGTTTTCCCATTCTTGATTTATTTTATCTTTAAAAGTTAACCAAAATTTACGTCTTTCTAAATAGTATTCTTTTTCTTCCTCAGTTAATTTATAAGTGCTTTTTCTCTTTCCACAATATATAAGTATAGGCTCATATACAACAGGATCAAATAAATTAGTAGATTGAATTTTTGCAGGTATTTTGTCAAGTCTAAATTCATCACTAGAAGCAAAATATTCTATAACTTGCCTTTTAGTTAAATTGCTACCTTTAAATATAGAATGGTGTTTAAATTTTGTATCTAATATATTGATATTCATTTAAACAACCTCCTCAAAATATATGTATCTGATACTTACTATAATAGACTATAATTATAATTTTGTCAATAGTTTTATTACTATTTGAGCAAATAAAAAAGAGTGCTTTTTAGGCACTCAGTTAACTAATTTCTAAATCCTTTTTCAGACTTTGGTATATAGTGTTTTCTGCAAGAGAAGGTATCACCTTTTACATTATTAACCTTATCACATTTTTTAACTGCAAAAGGTTTAAATCTGGCACAATCTCGGCAAAGGCTTCTATACATATAACTAAAACTATTAAAACCGTCACTTATCATGTAAGGATTCATTAATAAAAACTCCTTCCATATTATATGATCGAATCGTTAATCTATTCAATTTTTACAATTCAACTGAGCCACATACACCAGTAGCAATTTTACCAGTTTTTTCATGATATTTTTTATAGGCTTTTTCTTTTGCTTGTTCGTATGTAAAAGCAGTTACATGAAATTCATGAATATCATTTTCGTTATCTCCTTCAATAGCAAAAAAGAATTTTTTCAATTGAATAGCCTCCCTCAAAAATATGTATTTACTACCTGCCAATAAATCAATTATAGACTATAAATATAATAATGTCAAGGAATATTTACAAACAAAAAAGAGCCTTTCGGCTCATGTTTTATAGATTGGTTTACCATGTCTTGTTATAAATGTTCGTATCCATTCTATATAGATATGTTCTGAACATTTATAATTTAACTCAGGAAATTCATTCTGCATATTATCAATTATTCCCCTTAGATTTTTAATTCCATTCTTTCTTTTCTCATCTAGATATATAAAATATTTTTCCATTAGTTTGACCTCCTTAAAATTTAAATGAAATACTAGATTTATACAGTTATCTGAATACCCTTTCAAAATTTAAATCCTTTCCGTACCCCAACTTTATAGCATCATTTAGCATATTATAGACCGTCATTTCTGCTGTCTGGTCGGCTGAAGTTGCCATATATGCCTTATGGTTAAAAGATTCTCTGTTATCTCCGACAAACTTATTTTTCATGTGAAATTTAACTTGTTGAATTGTTCTTTTACCATTTAGTATTTAGTATTTTTTCAATTATTTCATTGACTCCATTAGGCCAAAATTTCTTATTCAATCAATTCACCTCCGACACATATAATTTAACCGATATTTTATTATACACTATAACAATATAATTGTAAAGAGTTTATGCTAAATTTTCTAATGTTCTACGTGGAACATTAATTATATTGTTGTTATGTTATTCTATTATTCAGACAAAAGAAAAAAGAAGTCCGAAGACTCCTTTTAAAATATTGTAAATTTTTCAGCTTGCATCTTTTTCTGTTCAACTGGTACTCGCTCTAGTCCTGGATAAGGGATAAGACCATAAACTCTTTTAGGGTATGCCTGAGCTGCAATGATTGAACCAATAATAATAGCACAAGGGAACATATCATTAAGCATATTTAGTTTTACATAGTCCTCATGGTTAGATGCAAAAGTAGTTTGAACAAACTTTATACTTCCATTGCCACCTACTACTGATTCTTGTGGTTTGGAATTGATTAGAACACCACTAGCAGGAACAATAAATTCTTCTTCTGTTAAAGTAGATTTTAGGGTTATGCTATGTGGTGTGGTATTAATATAAATGTTGCCGTTGAATTTTACTACGTTGGCTTTATTGAAATTTTTCATTATAGAATCCTCCTCGATAATTATTTGATTAACTATTAACAGTATACACAATTCAAATATAATTGTCAATAATAAACTTGATATAAAATCAAATATTTATGACGATTTAAAAATAAAAATACTCCTAATTAGGAGTATTAATCTTCTTCATATTCTCTTAATAGTTTAAAATCAATTACTAATAATTCAACTCTGTCGAAACTTTTATAATTTAGTTCTTTGTCTAATTTTTTAACGTCATCATATGATGATATTGGGCTGTCCAATGTCATACATATTCTACCAATATCTGATCCCTTGTATACTATCATGTATTCGTATTTTTTCATTTCTTAACCTCCCTAAAATATGTATTATTTTACACTGTTATTTTAACACACATATAATATAATTGTCAACATCTTTATTTATTTATTACCTCTACTTTATTAATAAGCCACTCTATATTCATACCATTTTTTAACTGCTTTAATTGATCAAATAATTGAATCGCAATTTGATTTGCTGTATTCCAATCATATCCTTTCTCTACAATCATTTTAGTAGCTTTTTCCATATTCTTTAATGTTTTACGTTTCATGTTTAAGCCACCTTTCAATCTCTCGATGCTATGTATCTAAAAGACAATTATATTCTAACACATGTATAATATAATTGTCAACATCTATTTTCACTCAGGACAAAAATAAAAACCTGTCAATTAAGGCAGGTTAGTACACTTAGCATAATCCTAACATTAAATCATTCTCCTTTAAAAATTCTTTTACGTACATAAATTCTTGATTATTTATATAACTTATACTTTTCTGACTAATGGCGTACCATAAGCCAACAATGGCCATCCTGGTATTTTGATATTTCTTAACATCAAGTTTCTTATAAGCTGGCATAATCTTTTCTATATAATATTCCTCGGATAAGCTATTTAATAATTCTTGTTTCTCTTGGTTAATGTTTTTCTTTGTCTCGATTCTCTTCATTGTCTGTAAATATGTATTATTACTTTTATCCCTGCTAACATTGACAAAATCCTTAATGCCATTTATGAAGTATGGAAGGGTCTTACCTGATAATAAATGATCTTTTATGTATTGGTTATAGGCTGCGTGTGGATTGTTATTATTAAATAATAGATAAGAATCAACTACATTCCTCATGTTATTCATATCTTGCTTATATCTTCTTTTTGCCATTGTTCGGTCACCCCTTTTATATTTATCTTGCTTAGATATAGTTTACTAAAATTATTGCTATGTGTCAATATGTTCATTCTGTTATAGGCAAAAAAATAACCCTCAATTTAGAGGATTATAATACTCCATATATGTCTAATTCACCTTTTTTATGATTTTCTTTATTTACATTTCTATAATATTTTGGCATATTATCACCTCTACACTCAACAGATAATCCATAATTTGGGCAATTTGCATTAGATTCTTTTATGCAGGGATTGCCAGTTTCTAAGATGCAGTATCCTAATTCTTGCCTATAATTTTCTTGGTAACATTTTGTATAATGTGTTCCTTTTCTAATAATTCCTACTTTAATTTCTTCCATTTTAAAACCTCCTCAAATATTTTTTAAAAATCATCCAGATCGTCATAGTACTCATAATAACAATCTTTACAATAAGGATTATTATTAATTGTAAAGATATATCCAGACAGTTCCTTTCCGCAAACATGGCATTTTTTATTATAATCTGGTTGGTCTATGTATTCTGCTTCAATTCTTGCTATATCTGAATTATTAAGTTTAGGCATTAATAGCACCTACCTTTAACTTATTTATTATTTACTTACTCTTTACATTTACAAGTATAAACGATTAGACAACACAAGTCAATACATTTTATTAATTATTTTTGCGTTCTTATGATAATTTTAAAAATAAAATCCCTGCCATAATCAGCAGGGATTTTGTTATTACTCTATGTATATTATATTTAGATTCTACTTAATCTTAAGATAGTCTGAGCGTCAACTTGCTTAACTTGGCTTTTTGTCTTTGTATTGCTCCCGGTCAACTGATTAATTAATTCACTGGTTACTTGACGATTATTGTTGTTATTCATATTATAATAATTCCTCCCTCAGTTAATTTATTAAATCAATACTAACAGAAATTTAATATAATTGCAAGTGTTATTTACTAATTTTGAGCAAAAAATAACCGGGAATAAGATTTCCCCGGTTAATAATTATTATCTCTGATAAACTGTATAAACTTATCAAGGTTTTTAAAATCCCTATTTATAAAACACAGACTAATATAATTACTTGCTACAATTGTATCTTGATCAATAACTGAATTATTATCTAATTGCCATTGACCATTTTTTAGGACATATAGATTAGTTTTCCCTTCTTTCGTTAATTCCCATACTCTGTTATATTCCATTAGTAAAACCTCCAAAAGTTAATTTATACTTACTATTATATTTGTTATCCTTTTAATTGTCAATACTATTGAGCAAAATAATAAAAAGCCATTGCTGGCAAAAGTTTCTTAATTATCTTTTTAACGCAACTACTTCCAAGCTGATAACTTGATTCTTCTGCATCTTCAAAAAAGAATATATGGTTTATTTCTTTTCCGCATTTATCACAATTGAACCAAGCAAAATTTTTCTCTTCCCCAGTGAATGTTACTTCAAAATCTCCTGCTTTATCTTGATATAGATACTTTTGGCCTTCAACGTATTTCATTTTATTACCTCCCAGCGATTTATTTATTAAAACTATTATAGCACACTATAAATATAATTGTAAAGAGTTTATTTTGCGTTCTGCGACCTATTTGAGAGGGGTTAAAGTGCTGGCTATAGTTTTGTATGTGTTGGAGGTTTAAAGATGTTGTGTGGGGTTGTAGTAGGATTAAGGGAAAAGAAAAAAGGCTTCTCAGCCTTAATTTTCTTTCTCAATCATTGCTTTTTCATAGTTTAATATCTGTTCATATGTTAACCATTCTGGTTTTTTATCTTCTGAAAAACTGTCATACAATTTTTTCATCTCGTCAATATGTTGCCGTGGATCTTCATAATATAATCTCTTTTTACTTCTGTTCCCATTCCCTAGAAAATAATCGCAATCACTCCGCAATCTGTCAAGCATCATATAACTGAATTTGTTCCTTTCCTCATAATATTGATTAATGAAACTTATTTCTAAATCTGATTTAATAGGGCAATCTGGTTCACCCAAAAAATTATTGCCACAACTATATAATTCTGGTATTTCATTTCCAAGAGTTATATCTTTCCATAAAGTACCTGTTTCTAAACACTTATAAACGGGTCTGTTCCAGTCATACAGACCTTTAAACTCCATTGTTCTGATATTATTAATATTATTTTGCATTTGTATTCCTCCTAAAGTTTATTTTATGTATTCGATTAACTATAAGTATATAGACATTAAATATAATTGTCAAGTATAAATTTTATATTTTTTAATGAAATTATGCTTATAATTCCCACATATGACAAAAGCTATATTTTATGCAGAAATTGACAAAATAAAACCCTTGTAAATCAAGGGTTTATCGGGCATGCTATTTTGAATTTTTACATTTTTAAGGTGTTTTCATGCTTATTATGTCCCTGAATATCTCAGAATCAAATTGTATTTTTTGAATTGCTTCAAATGTTTTTATCGCTTTAAATTCTATCTCTAGCAAATCGGCGTTTAAGATACCTTCAACTTGTTCAACTGCTTTTTTAAGTATTTCCAGTTCTCTATTTAACTTTCTAGTTATTATATTAGTATAGTGTTCTTGCTTTGATTCTCTAGCCATTAATATCACTCCTGTTATTTAATATTTAATTTTATTAATTATACAACAGAATAATATTGAATGTCAATAGGCTATTATTATTTTGTGGTTCTGTTGTTCTGGTTCTGTTATGCTGTTATAGAGGAAATAAAAACCATTGACATAAAAATCAATGGTTTTAAGTAATATTTTTAATAAACGGTTAAAATGTAATCTGAATTATAATTATTTACATTTGATAGTTTAGCCTCCCCTACTATCCAACCTTTGTCAATAAATTCTTTCGGAACGTCTTTTACTTTACCTGTAAAAAATATTTCCTCTGTGTTATAAAATGCTTTAATAATAACTCCATAACTTGGTATTGATTCAAGTACCTTTTTTAAATTCATTTACAACTACCTCCTGTTATACTAATATTTTATATTTACTGGTAGGAGGTTTTTACCGGGTATACCTCCGTAAACCGTTTAAGCAATGTTTAAAATATTACTGTTTTGTTATCGTGGTCAATCTCTTTAACTGAGTATGGCTTGCCGTTATAGTCAAAGAATATCGATCCAGCTTTGAAATTAAACCAGTTAATTATATGGGCATTATTGCCATTTATAATTTCTAACTGATTCTCAAATAGTTCGCTTAAAAGTGCTTGACCTGCTGTGACTGTATAACCGTTAGATAAAATTTTGAATTTTCTCATATTGTTATAGACCTCCTGTTATAATAATATTCAATTCCTCGCATATCCCAACTAATGTAATATCTAGAAGAGATAAACCATAAATTAAATTAATCCCAAGCATACTCCCAGGAATTCCCTCTTTTGATTCATAACCATTTACTAAAGCCTCAAATACTTCTGATTCTGTACATTGTCCAGTAAAGGCAACCCAAACAGGTTTTTGTGCCTCCCATGAGCCTGTTACAACGGTAAATGTAAAATCTGTAAAAACTATAACTGTTCTTGAATCGCTGTATGTATTTTCTGCAACCTCACCAGCTAATTTTTGGATTTTTTCTTTTAATTTCATTGTGTATGGCCTCCTTAAATTTAATATGTAATTTTCAAAAAGCAACTTACAATATTAATTATAAACATTCTACAGATAAAGTCAATACTATTTAGATAATTATTTTTACTTTCTTTAAAGTTTTTTGATATCTTTCAATACTCCCAGTGACATTAATCAGCTTACATTTTCCTTAAATTCTATCTAAAATCAATTATAAAGCCTCTGACAGTCCCATACAGCATATGCAGGTACAATGACACCTAATTCAATTTTTAACTGTGTTGTGGCCGATTCTGTGAAGGTGAATTATAGGTATGAGTAAAATTAAGCAAAAAAATAACCGCATTGTTAGCGGTTAAAATTTATATTTTAATGTTGTCGGGTCGTCGTGACCGTTTATGTATAGCTTATCTTTAATCCGTTGGAGAGTTATAACTCCTTTTATTAATTTTTCTTGCTTATTCCCTTCAATTAGTTTTTTCCTAATTTTTGTATATACTTCTTCCGGGCTGTTAGCAGGATAATGATATAAAAAGTTATCTGTTAACCTGTCGTAAACTGGGTATAATTCCACTTGCTCTGCCTCCCATAAAGTTATTTTTTAATACTATGTATTTTTATTGCTAGTTGCATCCTTTTCTTAATCTCCTTGTCGGACAATTTACCACCAACAAACAATTTAGCTAAATTAAAAGTAGGCACTTGATCAACTCCTTTCTTGGCTGACTGAGTCTATTATAAAATTTAACTGTCTATGTACTAAATACAGTATAGCAAATTTACTTTAATTTGTCTACAATTATTTTTATAATTTTGTGTCTGATGTGGTGGTGATTGTGTCGGGTCTGTTATGCTGTTCTATGATATTAGAGAATCGGAAAAAACAAATAAAAAACTAACTTTATTCAGCTAGTTTTTACATGTTTTTATTATTAAGCATTTGTCTTCTTTTATTTTTTGTCTAGCTTCTTTTGCTGAGAAGGCTAATACTTCAACTATCTTTTTAATCCCATCTTCAACACAACCAAAAGTATAGAGCATATCATATTTGCCTTTAAGATTCATACAAGCACCATTTTTCCTTTTATTTAATATTGTTATAGGATTTAACATTTTTAATACCTCCTATTTAATGGTAAAATTTTATTTAAACCAATTAAGGTAATACTTACAATTATTAACTATTATATACTGACCAAATGCATCCGTTAAAATCTGAGTAGTAAACTTTTGATCGTCTACTACTCCTGAAACAATATCATTTTTAATGTCATAATTTGTTATGACCACATTTTTATATTTAAACTGCATTGTAACAACTCCTTAATTTTCTGATTGCTGCATAAAATCCTATACAGTTATTTTTTGCGTATTTCTTAATTTTGCTCGTATAGGTATTTGTAAAGCAAGTAGTAATAATTATATTAGATTCGATATTAATGATAACATATATATCATCGTATGTATACTTTGTTAGCCCGTTTTTTGCTGGCTCAGGTGTCCCCAACTTGACACAATTGTAAATGTCTTGTAGGGTGATAATACGTTGTTGCATTCTTAGTTTTACATGGGCAGTTAATGTCAAGCTGACTCACCTCCTGAGATAGTAAAATTATATTGATAACAGTATATCAAATTAACATTTAAATGTCTATAGCTTAGAGATAAATTATTTAAGTATTTTATATTTACCTTTTGTTCTACGTGGAACACTGAAAAAAAGAAAAGAGGGTTTATTATCCCTCTTTATCTCATGCTAACATATTCAATTTTTAATTGTTCTGCTAATTCTTTTGCAAATTTGTCAGCATTTTCATATTTATCCATTGTATCTATTATTGTCCTGTTTACTTCTTCGCCATTAATTAGTATTTTTATTATTATATCATACTTAAAATAATTGTTAATTTCTGCCATAATATAATTTTTCTTCATTGCATAACCTCCCACTGATTTATATTTACTATCTGTCTATTATATTACACCAATTGAACCAATATGTCAATAAAAATCACTTGAAACAAAACAATACTTTTATACTGTTTTTTGAGGTAAAATAGTGTATAAGTAAGTATAGTTATGTATAAGTTTATCTAATTATTTTAATGGTATTTATTTTACATATGAACATAAAAATACCCTCCTAAGAGGGTTATATATTTATTTCGTCTGAGTATGCTTTCCATTGTCCATAATATTTATTAATCCATTCTTTATGAGGAAATTCTTTTATAACAGGTAGTTTTTTATTCTTATTATCTTTTTTACGGAAATAAAACCAAATTCCATCCTTATTTTTTGCTTGATAAAATGTTGTCCCATTTCCTAAACCTACTTCAATATATGCCCTAATTGATATAATTTCTACTGGAATAGTTATATCATAAGGAACATCATTTTTTAATACGTTAATAGTTTTCATTGATTAATTCCTCCTTTAATAAAATAAAGTATGTAGTTAATACCATTATAACTGATATATTCAGCAAAAGCAAGCAATTTTATTTGTTTATTATATTCTTAATTTGTTCTACGTGGAACATCAAACACCTTCAACAAAAACAATAAATTAACATACAATCTAGTATATATTTATCTAGTTTTATCCAAGTATTTTATGATATATAATCAATAAATAATCAATGAATTATAATAATCAGTATATCTAATTTTATCTAATTATCGTCATAGCAAGCCATTTCAGGATTTGAAGGTGTAAATGAATTTAATGAGGGTTAAAAGGGATTGTGGGAAGGTGAATAGTTGTTGTGTTGTGTGGGAGTTAATGCAACTTGACCGGATAAAAGGACAAAATAAAAAGCCCGAAGGCTTATAAACTTTCTAAATAATTTAGTTCTTGTTTTGTTTCTAATAATCTTCTATTTGCCATTTTGAAATATATTTCATATTGTGGCTGATTATCTTTTTCGTATTCGGCCAAAACATTTAATAATTCTTCTTGTTCCTGCTTCAATATTTTAATTTTATTATTAATTTCTTGGTTGCGTTCTTGTTTAATTTTTTCATGGTCAGTATGGATTTTAAGACATCCACAGCCATTTTTATTACTTAATTTAAAAGTGTATGTAAATTTATCATTTCCGAACATATAACAAAAATTCTTCTGTCTATGTTTTTCACTTCTCAATATATCTTCAAATTTTTTAGTGTCGGCCAATGTCAACCAAGCTGATTCCCTACCATTCAATAATTTTTGAGCAGTTCCAGCTGATCCACTGTCTGAGCACTCAAGGCAGATCGCCTTTTGTCCTTTACTCCAAGATACTTTATCACCTGCAAATATTGGCCTATTGCACTTTGGACAGGTGGATTTAAATTTTGCTTCTATAACCATTCTATCAACTCCTAAAAATATGTAATAGTTATGTTAGGAATAGTATAACAGATAGGATTATATTTGTATAGTATTATTTTTACCTTCTTTCATATCCAATTATATATAATAATTTATCTCACGTCTATTTTAAGGAATTGTAGGTATGGGAATAGGTAATAGGGAATTATAAAGGCTGTATAAGGGATGTGAGGAATGGTAATATATAATGTGTTGGAGTTGTGGCCGGGTAAAGAGAAGAGGAAAGGAAGAAGGACAATGAACAAAAAATAAACCCTACAAAATAGGGTTTAAATACCTTGTACTATCTCACACTGATCAAGTTTATACCAATGATCTGCAAGCTGATTATTTATAAAATCCTGAGCCTTTTCTTTACTTTCAAATGTCAGAGGGATTTTTTTATAAAGTCTTTGCTCATCTCCCAGACATTTTCTATTTCTACTACATCGAAAACAACTGCACGAAACGGCCAATAGAAGGATATTTGATAGACTTTTTTCTTGCCATATTTCAACTCAGTTATTTTTGTTTTTCCTGGCAGGGTCTTAGGTGCTTTACCTTCACATTCTATGCAGGTTGCTTTTTGTCCTAGTATCCAAGATACGTCTTGACATACAATTAATTCGTTGCTACATACTCCGGCTAGAAATATTATATCAGATAGTAGATCATATGTACATAATTATTTTTACTTTCTTTTGTTGCTCTTGTATAGTTGGATAAGGGGAAAAAGAAAAACACCTTTGCAGGTGCTTAAGATATTTTTTCTAATATTTTACTAATATTAACTGGTGTTAGCTGGCAAAGATATTTTCTAAATCTTTCATCTGGGATATCTTGAGCGAATCTTCCATCCCTATTGCTACCAGATTTTAACTCTAATGTTCCTAAGCTGTGAGAATGTATTTTATAGTAGTATGTTTTATTTGATGCATATACGACAAGAATATTTTCAGCAATAGAAACCTTCCTGCCATCTCTGATTTTTACTTTATCTAAGAATTCTATTTTAATTCCTGTTTCAGTGCTCCACTGCTGGCATTTTTCCAAAGTGGTTGCAATGGCTTCCCTTGCATTGTCAAATACTTCAGTTCTAAAAGTATATTTAGTTATCCATTCCATTATCGATCAACCTCCTAAATAATATGTATCGGTCAAATAAATCCTATATATAATTATAAACATTTTTAGAGATAAAGCAAGAATTATTTTTATAATCTCTGGTTAATTTTGAGCAAAAAATAAACCCTTTAGAATTTAAAGGGTCTGAGTGATTATTACGCCAGTATCCTTTTTAACTGAGTTTTTCCACCTGTTGAAAGTTTTAAAATCCTTATCAGGTGCTAATGCATTTAAATTAATATTGCCAGTTTTATCTATTTTATCCCAATAAGCCACAGTTTTATAATATGACTTATTGGTCTGACTGGTATGGTTTAATTCCTCAACTATGATCATATTGTTAATTTCTCTTACTCTAAATTGATTATTTTTAGTCATTTCTACATACCTCCTATTCCTACTAATTTTGATAACATAACCCAAAAACCATAAGCCATAACACCGGGGATGCCAGCAATACATAATATTTCTTTCATTGTTCGTCAACTCCTTTTTTATTTTTAGTTTAAGTTTAAAACCTCTTTTAAAATCCCTACTTAATACTTATTGCTATAGAGACCTTAAAAGGGATTTTAACCCCTTTTTTAAATTGTTTAATCTAAAGTTATTCCTGCACCTGCTCGGCCTTCCCAATCATCCAACGTATACCCTAAAGCATTTAATAAGTCATATACTTCTTTTGGTGGATTATAGCCTATATATTCAATGTCATAAACTATAGTTCTTGATTCTACACCCTTAAATTCTGCTGTCACATCATCGCTAACAACTAGAACCTTTTGATTAAATGTGTATATTGTAGCATGTTTACCAGTGGTAGGATTTTTATAACTTCTTATATTTGCATGACTCATTTGCTCAACCTCCTAAAATTAATATATTATATTACTATCTATATTAACACAGGACTGATTATATTACAACTATTATTTTTACCTTCTTACCAAAAACACAAAAAACAAAACACCTATAAATCAAAGGTTTATAGCACCTTAATTTCCCTAATTTCTGTATAAAATCGCTGTTTTGTCACAACTATAATTTTGAGCAAAAAATAAGCCTTTCGGCCTATTCTTATAATGATGAATAAGTTATGCTCTTATTATCTTTATTACTACTGTTTAACCTCCATTCACCTGATTCATTTTTATAGCAATTAGCAGGAATAAAATTTTGATATCCTCCCTGTTTTGCTATTTGATCACCTGCAATTGTAGTAATACAAAAAGCACCTGTTTTCCCATCCTGCCACCATTTAGCAAATGTTCTTGAGCCATCTTCCCAGATAATTGCTTTAACTTCGTATAGTTGAACTCCGTTTTGATGACTAGTGAATAATACCTTGTGAACGTGTGACGGGTGTAAATGTACCTCAGTTTTAATTTTATAATTATCAAGCCATACATCAAAAACAACTGCTTTAACCGCTTTAAAATATGTGATACATTTCAACGGTAAAGGTAATTTACTCCATTCTTCCAGTGTTTGACAAGGATAAAAACCTCTATATCCTTCTTTTGGTTCAACTGGTAAGAATTCATTAACGGCTAATTTCATTATAAAACCTCCTCAAAATATGTAGTTTTCAAATATCAATTTCATACTATTAATTATAAACATTTCACGAATAAATGCAATAGGTATTTTATAAATAATTATATTTATTTTTTCTTGGTGTTTATGGATTGAGCAAAAGAAAAAACACCTGTAAAAAGGTGTTTAACTGATAATATTATTTTGCTATTCTGAATTCACAATTCATAAATTTACTTGTAAAATATTGCATACTGTGATCATCTCCTTTTATAGCTTTTAACCTGTCTTTTGTGATGACTGGCTGAGATGGAAATTTTTCATTCCTGCAAAATACATATTCCCAGATATTGTTAATTTTAACTTGTAATCTTTTCATCGTTGGAGACCTCCTTATTTTTTATTATATAACTTTTTCCATTCTTTGTATATTTTCTTGATTTCTTCTACTTCTTCCCTATTATCTATATCGGTAATACTATCTCCATAAATTCCCTGCTCTTCATACTCCCAAGGACAACCTGCAAAATTATAACCTTCTTTTGATATGTATTTTTCTAGATTGCAAAAGGCTTTTTCTGCTAATTCTAAGGATTTATCAGTTATAGTTATTTGTATATATTTGTCAGTTATTTTATTGTTTTCGTCCCTGTTAACTATATATTCAAATTTAGATTTCACTGTGTGAGACCTCCTTTAAAATTGAGTATAACTTAATTAATATTATATCAAAACAGATAGCAAATGTACATTATTATTTTTTACTTTTCATCAATTATTTTATTACTAATTTATGGTAGATTAATAATCGGAAGACAGATACATAAAAAAAGTTAACAATCGTTTACTATATATCTTATTATCTCGATATTCTAATATCATATATTACAATATTACAATATTACAATATACAATTATTACCTATTATTAATCCATCAATTCCCTACATAATTTCATAACTAAATTATATGTATATTTCCGGTAATTGCCATATTGATATGATGCTAAATCAAAAAGTATATTGGTAACATGATACTAAATAGACACTGAGACAGATTATAAATATAATTATTATAGAGTTAAAGTAGGGTAAAAATGAGGTGAATTATACATTTATGCATGAATAATAGAGTATATATGTATATTTATACTGAATATTGTAATATATTTACACGATCGATCCTTGTACCATTGATTATATAAGGGTTTTTTATGTGTCGTCAGAATGCCCAAGAATGGCTGTATAAAATATTGTGCGTATGTTTGTACCTTGAGGAAATAGAGGAAGGATTGAGTTAATTTTGTGATTAGAGAAGGAGAAATTGAGGAATAGATGAATTGGTGATATTTGGATGATACCAAGATGATGTTAAAATTTTAGTGGTGAATGGTAGCGGTTAGTGGTAATAGTTTGGTAGTATATGTGGTATCATGATGTTAAAATAAATGGTAATATGATATTTTATTACTACTATTGATTTAATAATAAGATAGGTAATATACTGGTAATAGAAAATATAATAATATTGATATTGGAAATTTTTACTGCGGTAGCAAGTAAAAATTCAAAGGTTGTCGACTAGACTATATGTTAGTGAGGTGATATAATTTTTAATGGTAGCATAATAGTAATATATAGATAGTGTATAGTTTTGTTTAGAGTGTTGTATAGGTATGTGTATATGTGTTAGTGGTGTTTGGTGTTTATGTGGCTTGCGTATTAGGTGTGTGTATAGATATTACATAGGTGTGTACTAATTAGATAGTACAGTATGACAGTGATGGTATAATAGTTAAGTATGTTAACTATTTAGTTGGTCAATAATTAACGTGATTATTAGTTAAGTAGGTGTATTATTTAGATAATAAATAGTTTAATATGTAAATGATTATGTAGGTTAATTGTTTAGATAGTTAACTATTAAGTTGGTAAATAGTTAAGGTAATAAATAGTTAAGTAGGTTAAGTATTAATAGTTCAACAAAATTTTTCTTGTTATACCTTCCGATGGCTGACAAGGTAAAATACTTGACGGTTATATGTTCCACGTGGAACATCAGAATTATAATTATAGTTTGTTCAACACCTCCACACCTCCGGCAATTTTTATCTAACAATTATAATCTGGTATTAGCTTCACTTGTGGCTACATAGCTATATATTTACTCACTTATTTATAGTTTATAACTTATAGTTTATTTACCCTCTATTCCATTTCACAGGTCATATTATACCTATTGAAAATTATCTCTTCTTATTTAGGCTTTATATCAATCAAAATTTAATGTCTTAATTTTAACCTATTCATAGTATGTCAACACTATACATATTAACATTATTTATATTTATATTCTATATATTACGTTCCGATAATAAAGATTATGTAAACTAGAGTAAGCCCTACAACCTGCATTCTACAAGGGTTTTTGTGATATGGATATTATATTAGTGATCATAGTTGTGATATGTCCTTCACTGGTGGA
>Ga0209728_1000814_pt1 | contig 22171 bp, 19 predicted proteins | sample RifGroD1_FD_183997 | JGI IMG/M metagenome (GOLD analysis project Ga0209728, IMG submission 183997) | Groundwater microbial communities from Rifle, Colorado, USA - Groundwater D1 (SPAdes) (version 2) | ecosystem: Environmental > Aquatic > Deep subsurface > Groundwater | place: Rifle, Colorado... | reverse complement strand
CACCAATTAGAAATTGTAATTAAAGAGAATGGTATTATACAGACCAATAAATTCAAAGAATATGGACTTAAAAGTTTCAGAGTTTACAGAAATAGATTTGGGTCATATAAATCAGCATTGCAGTTAGCAGGTATAGAAATACAGGATGATATTATGAGGAAGTATTTCTCTGAATTTAAAAATATAACAAATGATAAATTGTTGGAATATCTCAAAGATTTTTATAGTAAATTTGGAATACCTACTACAAGGATACTAAAGTTTAATAGAGATATGCCTAGTGATTCGTTATATAGAGAAAGATTTGGTAGCTTTCAAAATGCACTTGTAGAAGCAGGTATTTGTATTCCAGAAAGTAGAGAGTGGTTGTATGATCGTAAGAGTGTAGATAATGAGACAATAATAGAGATTGTTTCAAAATATATACATAATAATTTTACAGAGAAAGATAGGTTGCCAAGTTTAAAAGATTTGTATGTTTTATGTAATTCTCCTAGTTATAGTGTTTTAAATAATAGATTTGATACTACAGAAAACTTTTATAACCAATTAGGCATTAACTATACAAAGCATAATATAAAAGCATTTGAATTAGATATGATAAATAATTACATTAAACTAAAAGACAGTTTAGGTTACGTACCTGACAGTAGAGATGTGGATATTGCAAGTAAAAAAGGATTGTGCCAAGGAATGAAAACATATTCTGAGCACTTTGGAAGTCTCATTGAATTCCAAAGAAACTTAGGATATGAACCAACTGCTAGTTTTGGGCGAATGATTACTAAAGAAGAGGCTTTGATGGAGTTAAAGGAACTTGGTATTAATCTAGGAAGATTACCTACTCAAAAAGATACGAATGAATGTGAATGGACGCCATCTCAAGGTTACTATCATCATAATTTTGGATCATATGGAAAAGCATTAATTTTAGCAGGATTTGATAGCACTTGGTACAATCGCAAAGTAATGATTACTCCTAAAGGCAACTTAGCGTTTTCTTCTTATGAATATGATTTTACTACTATGCTTGAAGAAAATAATGTAGAATTTATTAAAGAAGATTATTATAAAAATCATATAAAAGGATTTTTAGAAAGACTTCAATTTGATCATGTTCTCTTTATTAATGGAAGTCCTTATTACATTGAAATATTTGGGATTATGGAATACGAATGGTATAGAAATAAGACAATCAGAAAAATAAAATTATGTGAAGATAATAATCTAAAATTAATTGATTTATATAAGGAAGATTTTAAAAAGAAGAATAGAGAACAATTATATGAATTGCTAATGAAAAGAATTAAAGAAACAGAAAATAAATAAAGGAAGTGTATTGATGCCAAGAGAAACATTTAAGAAACAAATAACCTCCCCAGAATTAACAGCACAATTTAATCCTGAGAATGTAAAATTAGTCCAAAGATTTCTAAAATATAAAAATACCTCTAAAAGCGATGGTACAGTGACTGGTTACACTAGTGATTTAAATATTTACTTTACCTGGAATTTATTGGAGAATGATAACAAATTATTCACAGATATGAAGAAGATTGAATTTGCAGATTTCTTTAGTTATGGAGTAGAAGAGTTACATTGGAGTGCTAATAGGTTTAGTAGAATACGTTCTGCTTTAAGTTCATTGTCAGAGTTTATTGAGAGATTCTATGATGAAATCTATCCAAACTACCGAAATATTGTGCTCAAAGCTGTGGATTTAATGGCAAAAGCTCCTGTCAGAGAAAAAACAATATTGTCAGAAGAACAAGTTGATAGTTTGCTGAATCATTTGAAAAATACACTTAATAGACCAAACGAAGCATGTCTACTTGCTTTAGGAATTAGTAGCGGAGCGAGAGTTAGCGAATTACTGAGATTCAAAACATCTATTATTAGTGAAGATAATACAGCTTTTGATGGATTATTTTTAGAAACATTAAAGACCATAAAAACTAAAGGTTTTAGTAAGCAAGGTAAACAACTTATAAAATATTTAGTAAAAGATATATTTCTTCCATATTATAATGATTGGTTAATTGAAAGAGAAAAGATAATGAAGAAATATAATCAAGAACATGATTCTATTTTTATTACAAGAGATGGTAAACCTGCTACTATACATACTATTAGAGGTTGGATTGAAAAATGGGAGACATTTTTAGAGACACCAGTTTATTTTCATTGCCTAAGACATTATACCGTGACCCATTTGACCCGTTTGGGTTTAGATAGCGATTTCATTATTGAAATTATGGGATGGAGTTCTGCTGAGATGTATAAGGTTTACAACGATCTTACAGCAAAGGAAAGAAAATGGAAAGGTTTAGATAAACTAAAAACACATCTAAATGATAAAGAGGTAATTGAAGAAGTTAAAGATAAACCAAAAAATATTAAATAAAAATATCCAAGGGATTAAAATTATAAATTAATCCCTCTATCCTCCCTCTCACTTTCTCCCCATACCAAATAAAAATCGAATTTTAAGTTATAAACAATATAAAAGAAGACCATATTGTGTTCGCAAGCTCACGCAATGACTAAATATTATTACTTCCGCATTCGCTACAGTAATAATATTTAGGATTGATTATTTAATTTAAGGAGGTTATTTTACATGAATAATAATATTTTTCAAACATCTAGTCTTAATATAGTGGCATGGTTAATGACTAAGGGATATACGGTTATTGACCAAAAGAAAATAAATAATAGTACAATATTCTATTTTGAAAGAGATAATAAACTCCAGTCAGCATTGAATGAATATAATAATAACATTCCACTAAAAGAGTTCATTTCTAATTTTAGAAAAGTAAAAATGATGATTAAGGCTTAACAAGTCTTTTTCACTTTACATGATTTATAAAAATAATAAAGGAGGACATTTAATTATGGATGTTTTATTTAGATATAGTGATTCCAATTTTTGTGCTTATTTGAATTATCTTGGATTTAAACATGTTGGATTTGATATTGTCGAAAAAAGAGGAAATAAACCTAAAGTATTTTTGCATTTTGAAGGAAATAAAGAAGAATTTATTAACATTTATAAAAACTATCAATCTAATAATATATCAATTAATCTTATTGAATTTGGTAAAAGTAAAAATAGTATTCTCAAAACTGTTCGAGAACACTTGAGGAACTATCTAAGAAATAAGAAGTAAAATGGGAATCTATTTTGTAACACCTACTACATAAGGGTTTGCAGGTTTTTAGAATAATATATTTTGCATATAAAAGTTTTCTATCTGCATGTGGTGCAGTTAGTTTTAAATTTCATGTAATATTTCATAAAGGGAAGGGGTTGCATTTGATTATGCCAACTGATTTAGAAAAGCAAATTGATATACAATGGCACAAAATTAATGATGATTGTTACGTTTATCTTCTTACTGGAGAATCTTTTAATAATCTTGAATATTTGGGATCAGTTAAAAGAGAAATTGAAGGTGCTCAATTAAAAGATTTTCATGAGCATTCAAAGTTATTAAGGAAATATGGAATTGATGTAAATAGAAAGATAAAAAATAAAGGTGATAAGGATAAGGTAGAAACAACATGTATCGCTTGGAAAGATACTAAGAAGGACTTATTCATTAAAGTATATAGGGGTGAAGGAGTCGAATTAATTATGAATAAGACATTGGATATTTTTGAAAAAGGATTCATGTTTACTATTCAACCATTTGTAGAATTTAAAACGAATTGTGTTATTATAGATAGAGAATTTCCTACTGTAGAATATCTTGCAGAATTAGCTGGTATGAGTCCAAGAAAAGCTAATGACATTATAAAGTCTTTAGAAAAGAAGAATTTAATTAAGAGATATAAAGATGGGTTACATAAGAAAATATTTGTTAATCCTCATTATATGTGTGCAGGAGCAATTATCGAAGGTGAAATACCTTCTTATTTTATGTCTGAAATTGAGGAAGAAACTATGGAATTATTTGATAATAAATAAATTTGAGGAGGTCATTTAATTATGAGCATGGGCATTTATAAAATTGAAAATATGGTAAATGGCAAGGTATATATAGGTAGTTCTAAAGATATTAAACAAAGATTTAGGCAACATTTGAGCGATCTTAAAAACAACAGACATCACAGTATTCATCTACAAAGAGCGTGGAATAAATATGGAGAAAGTAATTTTAAGTTTAGTATTATCGAAGAATTAGACTATATAAATGATTTATTTATTACAGAACGTCATTATATTATTAAATTTGATTCACTAAATAAAAATAAAGGATATAATATTAAACCGATCTTTGTAGAAAAATCATTAAACAATAATATAATTCAAAAATTAGTAACAAGTAAAATAATTGATTTATTAGAACTTGGAGTTTTAGCAATATTAATCCGATATATAAGCAATGATGGTACATTAATATACCAAGAACGACCATTAAATCAAAAAGACATAATTAAAATGACTAAACTAGGAAGATCGAAATTAAGTCTTATTTTAAACCATTTGCAAGAAGTTAATTTAATATCTAAATTAACATCCAAAAAAGATCAACGCAAAAATTATTATGTTCTTAATGTAGATATGGCAAATTAGTTTTTAGAGTTTTTAATGTCTATATTAAAATAGGGTTGTTTTTGGTGAATATGTCCATAATACGTACATAATAAAAACCTACCGTAGTAAGGTTTTGAGAGGACACCTTGTAATGGTTGCTACATAAGGGTTATGTATAGTCATCTCAAATCAACAAACAAACCAATAAATAAAATATTGTCAAAATTAATCACATTAAATATATTGAAATTTCCTATTTTTTCATATATACTTGCTTACAGATAAGTAATTATAAGTAAGAGGAGGAAACATATATGAAATTAAAACTAAAATCCAATCCAAAAACAAAATTACCCAAAAAACTATTAACCACAATTTCCACAATCACATTATCATTATCCCTACTACTAACTCCTATCTTAACATCCCCTACATTAACTTTAGCATCAGAGGTTAGTTCAAACCAAAAAAAATCATCACTATCCCAAAAATCTCTCACATCAATAAAACCAACAAAAGTAACATTAGATTCAAAAAAGTTACAATTAAATACAGGATCAACTATAACACTAACTCCTACTATATTCCCCTCTAATGCAACAAATCAGTCAGTCACCTGGAAATCTAATAATACTAAAATTGCTTCTGTTGATTTAGATGGTGTAATCACAGGAATCAAAAACGGTAAAACAATTATCACTGTAACAACGGTTGACAGCAAGAAAACTGCTAAATGTGTTGTTACTGTAAAAACTGCTCCTATCATAAATGTCACAAGCATTAATTTAGATGAAGAAAATATATCCATGAATGTTGGTGACAGTGATATTTTGACTGCTACAATTACTCCAGATAATGCTACTAATCAAAATGTAACTTGGAGTTCTAGTGATGAATCAATTGTAACAGTAAATTCAGAAGGCGAAATAGAAGGCATAAGTTCAGGAGATGTCATTATTACTGCAACAACAAAAGATGGGAATAAGAAAGCAACTTGTGAGATTACTGTAATTGCTGTAGAAGATGATATTCCAATCGTAAATGTTGAAAGCGTTAGTTTAGATAGGAAAATCATATCTATGAAAGTTGGAGAGAATGAAATATTAACTGCAACCATAAATCCTAATGATGCCACTAATAGAAATCTAATTTGGAATTCTAGCAATGAATCAGTATTGACAATAGATCAAAGTGGTAGAATAGTAGCAGTAAGTTCTGGTTCATCGGATATTACTGTTACATCTATAGATGGCAACAAGACAGATATTTGTAAAGTTACTGTAGAGAATGCTGAAATACCATTAACTATTAATTCAATTGCAGATATTTATCAAACTATTAACCAAAATGATTCATATTCTTTACCAACAAATGTAGAAGCTACAATGAGTGATAATAGTAAGAAGCAATTACCTATTGCTTGGAATATTCCAAACTTAAGTTCTTTGTTATCTACTTCAATAATTAATGATAATGATTTAACTAATGATTTTAACAAGGAATCTTTAAAATCATTAGAATCAAATAAATCAAATTCTATATTTAATGTTAAAGAAAAAGAAAAAATGGAAAACAAAATTAAAGAAGAGAAATCAGATTTTGAAAATTCATTGGATATAGATGTAAGTGAAACTAGAACACCATTATTATCAACTCTTTCAATTGATACAAGCAAATCTGGAATATTTACTTATTATGGAGATGTTGAAGGATATAACAAGCAAGTAAAATTAACATTGACTGTAAAAGCAGTTAGCTCTGTGAGATTTTTCCCATTATTATCTGATGTACCAATGCCAGTAGGGTACAATTATAAGAAAGTTTCAGTAACTAGTAGTGGTACTGTATTTTACTATTATGATATGAATGCTTTTAGTTTTTTGACTTTTTCAGAATCAATAAAACCTTATGGATGGACATATTATGATAGTGATGTTGATTATCAAGGTTATTCTATATTTTATTTTAAGAAAGGTAGTTCTTTGATAGGAATGGCATGGATTGGATATGACAGAGTTATTTACGGGAAAATTCGTTAGAATTGTTTTGGGAGTATTGCATTTTTGATTTGGATTAATTTGACCTCTGATTTGTTTCAGAGGTCTTTATTATGTAATAACAAGCGTGAGGATTGTATGTGTTGAGTTGGAATTTGTTGTTGGTGTGATTGTAAAGGTCGGATTGATTTTGTGGATTAGAATGGATTATTAATAAAAGAACTAAAGAAAAGAGACTCTTGTGGATTAGAGTCTCTTTAGTAATATTTTATTTATTTATATTACTCAATTTCATGCAATTTATACATTTCTTGCACTAGTACACCCACCTCATTTTCATATAATTTACAGGCAATGGAATATAACTCATCTATCATACCAATTTCCTCAATGAATTCTAATTTACTTCTTAATTGTGTTTTATGAGTTTTATTATATGAATCCATTCTAGCATCAATTTTAAGATGAAATTTTAATTGAAAAACATTGTAAAGTTCTTTCCATCTATCATTAAAGTTACTACATTTCATAACAACCCTATTGAGAATTTGTCTTTTAGATGCTAGAGGTATATCTTCTATTAATCCAGAAATTACATCAGTTTTATGATCAATTTCTTGTTTTTGCTCTGTAATTATCTTTTGTTTAATTTCTGCATTTTGAAGTAATCCCAACATTATTCCTTTAACATTATCATCTAAAGTATCAAAGTATGTATTGACTATTGTTTCTGGATCAGCGATATAACCTCCTGTCTTACGAATGGTAGGTAAAACTTCATCAAATATCCATGACTCGAATTGTTCGGCAGAAGGTAATTCGCTACTTGCTATAAGCCTATAAATATCTCCTTCAGGAATGATATTTACTTCAATTGTCTTAGTTTTGCTTTGAGGATGAGGTACATCGTGTTTTGCTACCCACCTACAATGCTTAGAAATCGCATCAATTGTATTTTTATATCCGAGTGCTGTAGCAACATCTTTTGCTACAAAGAAAATTTTACCTTTGATATCTACAGTTCTAATTTGACCAAATTCCTTACTATTGAAAATTTGTAAATTGTTTGTCATGTTTTAATTACCTCTTTCTTTATAATTTAATTATTTTTGTATTTGTATTTGTTTGTGAAGATTGATATGAGATTAAGGTATGTACCAATTGGAATACTCCTTATGTATCTATAGCGCAAGGCCCATCGCGAATGATAATTATCACTTCCTTTCTATCTTAGAATATTATACCTGATTGGATGGGATTTGTAAAGTAAGAAATAAAAATAATTTGACAAAAAATATTAGGAGGAAAAGATAAATGCATCTTAAACGAAAGATAACGTATTTCACACTAGAAACTACAGAAGAAGAGATTAAGATACTAATTCAATGTATTAAGGGATCTAAACTAGATAATCCAAGAGAGCAATCTAAAGCATGGGATACATTAAATGATTTTGAGCGTATGCTTGGAATTGAAAAGGAAGAAGATAATGTAATTACAGAAAAATTTGCTGATGAGATTAGAAAAGAATTATTAAGAAAACCATCTGTTGGAGCTATTGAAAGGAATAAAAGAGCAAGTGAATTGTTGAAGAAATTGAGGAAATGATATTGTATATTAATTTGCAACCTTAAACATTATATGATAATATATGGTTATAACAAAATAAGTGAGAGGGCGGCTACCCTCTCTAAGTGTGACTAGGGCGTTTTCTCAGGACGCTCTTTTACTTTCCCATTTTTGAGTTTATGTAATCAGACAATAAACTACCCAACAGTGTGCCGAGAGCACCAAAAATAATAATATCCATCGCCATCCACCTCCTTTCATGGGCTTGTAATAGTTAAAAATAAAGTAAAACCTCTCACAAACACACAACTCTAGGTAGTATGGACGCTAACCACATTGATATTATATCATAAATTTTGGAAATTGAATATGGTGAGATGGAATTTGTTTATGCTAATTGTGTTAAGTTTTGTATAATCAAGAAATAAAATTATTTGACACGGATATTGATGTGTGGTAATATGCTGATATAGAGAAAAGGTTACTGATTTTATTTTTATATTTTTTACTCCTAATACATATGTTTTGATTTTTGATAGGCATATGGGCAATGTGGTATAATAGATGGATAAGGAGTGATTGGAAATGATAATTAAGACGACTATTAAGAAAATCAAGATTCCTGCTACTGGTATAAAAATATTATGTGATAGATACAAAATAAACGAGAAATTAGATGGTAGAAAAATACCTTGGTTAGTTGAAAAGTTTAATGAAAATGGATTTAAGATAGAATATAAAGCACTTGTTCAACTTTTAAACAATCGTAGTGATTGGAGATTAATTTATGCTGTGGGATTATGCCAGATATTTGAAGCAAAAATTGGAGATTTGTTTTATTTTGAAAATAGTCAAGAGGAAAGAATAGATATAGATTTTGTTTAGTAGGTATGGATATTAATAATATCATTTTCTGTATTGACAGAATCACTTTCTCCATCTATAATATTATTAAGAGGTTGATAAGTCAATTGGCCTTGAAATATTAGAGTAGAGGAGTTACATAAACATGACTAAAGCATATGTAATTAAGGACAGTAATGGGAATTATGGTGGACATCTCAATATTTTCTCCAACGCAGAAACTGGTAGAGGGGATTATAAGTGGAGTTATTACTCTACTCCTTATCCTTTTTGTTGGTTCGAAGGAGAATGTGATAATTGTGGTAAGATTAATTTAGAATTGCAGAATGTGATTAGTGAGTTAAGGGAAATTAATTTATTAGCAGGGTTTGATTTAGAGTGGATGGTTGAAGAGTTTGAGAGTCGTGAGGATGTTGTAGAATTGTTTGTGAGAGGTAGAGATTCGGGTTTTGGTAGTAGAGATAGTTTTGTTGTTGTAAAGGATGTAAAGAGGGGTTGTGTGGGTAGATATAGGAAAGGTGTGAAGGAGATTAGGAAGAAGTATAAGATGATGAGTAAGGATATGGGTGATAAATACATAGCAGAGAAGTTGGTTTGATTATGGGTAAGATTATTGAGTTTCCTTGTAGAGATTATTATGAGGAGTATGAAGAATATTATGGGAATTGTGAAGAGATTGAAGATGAGTATGAATATGGGAATTATGGTTGGAATAGTGAAGTTTTAGTTAAGGATGGTTTTGTTAGAGGATTTGTTAGGAAATGTTTGATGTTTTTATTGGTTAGGTTGTGAAGATTTTGGATCAGGAATTTATTATCTCTTCTTTTTTAATATCATTATTCCATTTCATTACACTTTATGGTAAAATGTGTATGAAAGAAGGTGATGTATTGTTAAGAACAAGAACACCAAAAAAGAATATTCGTCGCAAGAAAGTGAGGTGTGAATCACTAGTGAAATATGAGTATAAGAAACCAATGACTTGCATTAATACAATGAGAGACATAATTCAATCTTCAATGAAAGAAAAAGGAATTACTCCAGAGCAAGCAAGAAAATCAATTGGAATTAAAAGATATGAAAAATAAACGAATAATACGTCCAAGAGTGGTTGTTGATACCAATATCTTTTTGAATTCATGGATAGACGGTTTAGGTAGTTGCAATTACATTCTTGAATTAATTTCTATTAATAGACTAAGATTATTATTTTCACAAGATAGTATTGGTGAGTTTATGTATGTAGCAAAAAACTATTGTATATCAAATATGAGTAGTGATAAGTCTAGAATCCCATTTATGCAAAATTTAGCTGAGATGTTTTATTTAGCAACATCTGTTGATACTTCAGAAACATTATGTCCAAAAATTAATGATATTTATGATGAGATGTTTCTGAAGTGTGCAATTGAGGGAAAAGCCAATTATCTTATCAGCAATGATTTTAGAAGTGGTATGCACGTATTAGGGATAAACGATAAAAATGATATTAAGATAATTAGCTCTCAGGAATTTATTAAGATGTATGAGGAATTGTTAGTTGGATAGGTAATTGATTTGATAAGTTTTGCAGAGGATAAAAATTGAGAGTTATAAACTCAATGGGCAAACTCCACCCTCCTCTGTATTTATATATTTTAGTTTTAGGTGGAGTAAATAAATATTTGGAGGTAGAAAGAAATGGTAAAAAACAATGTAAAATATACGTATAAAGAAGTGAAAAAGATTGTTAATGATTTAGGATATGAGTTAATAAGTAAGGAATATTTAAATATAAAAGATAATCTTATTTTAAAAGATAAAGATGGATATTTTTATACATGTAGTTTTGACAGTATTAAACGAAATCATACTCCGAATAAATTTAGTGTATCTAATTTATATACAATTAAAAATTTAAAGAATTGGATAAAAATAAATAATAAACAATTTGAATTAATTAGCGATAAATATTTAGGTAGTCATAATAATCTAATATTTAAAGACTATGAAGGATATTATTTTATGATGTGTCCTGATAATTTATTGCATGATAATTTGCCTAGTAAATTTGGAAATCATAATCCTTTTACTTTCCAAAATATTAAATTATGGTTACAATTAAATAATATTCCGTTACAAATGGTTAGCAATGAGTGTTTAACAACAACACAAGTTTTAATATTTAAAGACTATGAAGGATATTTTTATATAAGTAATTTTAATAATCTCAAATGTGGAAACAAACCAGATAAATTTAATAAATCTAACCCATATACTATTCATAATATTAAATTATGGTGCAAGTTAAATAATAAACCTTTTGAATTAATTAGTAAAAAATATTGTGGCAATGTCAAAAAACTTAAATGGCAATGTTTAAAAGAAACCTGTAATGAAATATTTGAGATGAATTGGGGAGATATCTCACAAAATAATGGTTGCCCTTATTGTGCAGGAGTGAAAGTAGGATTGTCTAATTGTCTAGCAATAAAGAATCCAAAACTCACTAAAGAGTGGCATCCAATATTAAATGGTTCTTTAACACCTTGGGAAATTACTTGTGCAAGTGGTAAAATGGTATGGTGGCAATGTAAAAAGGGACATGAGTGGAGAACAAGAGTAGTAGATAGGAACAAAAATAAGAATTGTCCATATTGCTCTAAATATGGAACACTTGCTTCTAAAGAATATAATTTGCTATTAATAAATCCTATACTTTGCGAGGAATGGAATTATGAAAAAAATGATAAATTGCCTTCAGAATATACACCTGTTAGTGGTCAATATGCTTATTGGAAATGTAAAGAGTGTGATAATGAATGGAGATCACAAATAAGTAATAGAACAAATGGTAATGGTTGTCCAGTTTGCAATGAATCTAAAGGAGAGAAGGAAATTGATAAAATTCTTATAAATAATAATTGGGTTAAGATTATTCAAGACGAGTTTGACAATTTAAGTAATTTGAACAAATGTGATACAAATTACTTTATACCACAAAAAACATTTGAAGGTTTACGAGGAGTTGGTAATGGATTATTATCATATGATCACTATTTGCCAAATATTAATCTTTTAATAGAGTATCAAGGACAATACCATGATGGAACCGCAGGAAATCAAACTGATGAAGAATTCAAAATTCAGAAAGAACATGATCGTCGTAAAAAAGAATACGCATTATCTAATGGATATAATTTTTTAGAAATTTGGTATTGGGATTTCGATAATATTGAAAGCATTTTAGAAAAATATTTATTAAATATGAGTACAACCATTAAAAATATCGTATTAGTATAAATAAAAACAAAAGAAAGAAGGAAAATAAAATGGCAAATGTTAAAAAATTAAACGAGGTATCTTTAAACAAAGGATTTAGTAAATTTAATGAAAAGGTCACAGAAAGAGTAACTGATAGATTCAATGAAGAATATGAGGTAGAAGTATCTAAATATCTAAAGAAGACTGATACACAAAGAATTATGATCGACTACATGGAAATAATCGAAGAACTTAAAGATATGGAAGGTATTAAGAGTTTGCAAGATACAATTATTTTACCTATGATTATGATAAAATATTTTACTAATATATCTATTCCAAATGAAGGAGAAAAATTATTATCTATGGCAGATAAATTAATTGAATTGGACTTACTTAATGAAATTCTTGCTCTTTTACCAGAAGACGAATTATTAAAGATGACAGAAGTTGTTAATAAATTTAGTAAAAGCGTTGAAGCAATGGCATCAGAAAAAGAACAAAATGATGCTTTAAATACCAACGAAGAAGAATAATATAATTATAAAATTTAGAAAAGAATCCATATTATTAATGGATTCTTTTCTGTGTCAAGTTATAGTAAAAACTTTGTTTGTTCTTATTCTATTAATTAATCCATAAACCCAACTATTTAGAAAAAATGATTTTTCTGCTAAATTCATTAATATAAATGACATAGTTTGTTCTATTTCATTAATATCTCTATATGTGATATATAATATCTCAATATCTTCAGTTTTCTTATTTGATCCTACTCCACTAATACTCCCTATTATTCCTCCGATTCCTCCTGCTATCAATATCCCAATTATAGCATGACCTATAATATTCTTTTGTTTTTCAGTTAATTGTTTCGTTTTAACTATTTTTACTTCAGATACTTTCTTAACCAATATTTGATATTTACCATCAATAACTATTTTATCAGCACTAGATTGTATTTTAATTTTTACTCCACTTTGATAACCTAAACAACCATTGAGATAAATAATTGGTGTTGGAGATAAATTACCTTGTTTTGCCATAGTATTAGAGCCTTTTAAAATAAGAAAACAAATAAGAGAAATTACAATACAAGTGATAATAAGTATTACCATTTGTTTAATCCTCCTTTATAAAATAGTCATTTACAATATTATACAACAATTGTATATATTTTAATAGTAAAATATTAAAAAAGAAGGTGAAATAAATTGCCTAAAGATATATCATTTTTGGCAAATGATTTAATTAAAACATTTGAAAGAGAATTATCAAGTCAGTTAAAAACTATTGGAACAATATTGGTTGATGATGTTCGTGAGCATATTGATTCTGATGTATACGCCAAGTACGATCCTGTACTATATGAAAGAACTGGAAATCTTAAAAAATCAATTAAAAAATCTGTTGTAGATAAGGATGTAGGTGGAGTAAGTATAGATATTTACTCAGATGATGATATTGCAAAAAGTCATGATATGTATAATCCAAATAATCCATTGGAATCTTATGCTGGAATTGTAGAAAGTGGAATTGGTTACGACTATGGAACTTGGAATGGACACTATTGGCCTTATCAAACTCTTCAAAGACCATTTATGAAGAACGCAATAGAAAAAAATTCTGATAGTATTTTAGATTTAATTGATAAAGTTGTAGGTGATGCAATTAAAAAATTATAAAGGTGGTGATGTCTAATGGGAACTACATATACTGTTGGCGCTAAGATTATTATAAAGTATGACCAATCAGAAATAAAAACTACAATCGATAAATTGAATAATTTTGTCAAAGCAAATCCATTAGTTATTGACAAAATTAAAATAGACTCTGGTGCATTAAATAATATTAAAGCTAATTTAGATAAATTATCAATTAAATTAGACAATGTATCAATTAATAATGTAAAACTTCCTTCGAATGCAGTGAAAGAGATTAAGAGCAAAATAGAATCAATATCTTTTAAATTGGGGAATTTGAAACTTGATACATCGAAAATTGATGGCAAGAAAATAAATTTAACATTGTTTGTTCCACCTTCTGAAATAACAAAATTAAAACAACAAATAGAGGGTCTTAGACCTATAATAAGAGTTCAAGTTCAAGGTCAAAATACGTTTGCAACTCCAGGTTCTGGTTCATTGGCACAAGCAAAAACATTTGCAGATAGTTTAACGTCTGTCGGGCAATATAAAGGGAATACTTTAATAAGCTATGATTATGATCAAGCAGGTAAATTAATAGCAGTTTTAAAAAATGCTCAAAATGAAACGATTAGACTTAAATATCAATTTGATGAAGCGAGTAGATCATTTCAGCAAATTGGATCTAGCACAAAAGTTCCTGATTTACTTAATCAAAGTACCGCAGTAGCACAAAGAACTTTTGCAGATTTAAGAAAAATTACAGAGCAGTTTAATATTCTTAAACAACAATCTGGTTCAAATCCCATTGATTTTAAAACATCAAAATTAATACCAGATTTAGAATTATTAAACACCAAATTAAGAACATTAAGTACAGGAATGCAACAAGTTACTCAAACTTATAAATTGAACGAAACTCAAACCATATCTGCTTCAGGGAATTATAACATGCTTAGAGGCCAAATGGATTCTTTAAGTACATCTACTGGAAATCTTATAAATCGACAAATTGGTCTAAGCGAGTCGTTTTCTGTCGCAATAAGTCGTTTTCCTATCTGGATTGTAGCTAGTACGCTAGTTATGGGAGCCATACATAAAATTTCAGAAGCTTTCAATTTTATGGCAGAACAAAATAAATTATTTATGAATCTCCAGATGGAAATGACCAATACTAACTTGGTGTTTGGAGATATAACTAATACGGCAAATAAATTTGCTTCTGCTATGGGTTCAACAACCCAAAACGTTATGAAATCCATATCTGTCTTCGGAACCTACACTGCTACTCTTGATGAGGTGATAAAAAAATCAGAAAGTGCTATAATATTAAGTAATATTACTGGACAGAGCATTGAAACTAGTGCTGATCAGCTTATGGGGATTTTATCGCAATTTAGATTGGCTGCTGATGATACTGCCCATGTAACAGATGTACTTGCTGGAACAGCACGAATGCTCCAAGTTGACTATCCTGAAGCCGTAAAACAAGTAAGTTTAGGATTATCAACTATGGGAAGTGTTGCCTCGGAAGCGAAATTGAGTATCGAAGAAACTTCTGGAGTTTTAGGAACTCTTGTCGAAAAAACTCGAAGAAGTGGTTCTGAAGTCGGAAATGCCCTAAAAACAATTATTTCTCGCATATCTAGAGTAGGAGAAGAAAGTGATCCAGAAGCATTTAAAGGAATAGAAAAAGCATTTTATGATATTGGTGTTTCTATTAAAAGTTCATCTGATACCATAAAGCCTATGGGTGATATCCTAAAATCCACTTCTGAACGTTGGTCTCAACTCAGCGATGTCCAAAAGTCAAATTTAGCGCAGGAGGCTGCGGGTGTCTACAGGCGCAATTATTTCATAACCCTTATGAACGGATATCAAGACGTATTAAAAAATACTGAAGCGGCCACCAATAGTGAATCGGTGGCAATGTCTAAACAGGAAATCTATAGTAACAGTTTAGCAGCCTCCGTATCAAGACTTACTTCGGCATGGGAGAAATTTTATTTAAATGCAATAAATACTGATACTTGGAAGTCCCTAATACAAGGAATAACATTTGCTGTAAATGGCTTTGCAAATTTTGCTGATGTAGTTGGAGGAATACCTGCTGTCTTAACCACTGTGGTTTTATCAGTTTCTTTATTGTCAGAAAAATTTAGAAATTTTATGTCTGGTTTATTAGGATTTAATACAATAGGGGCTTTTATAACAAGTATCAAAGCTGCTCAAGTGGCTATGAATCAACTTAATAGCACAAGAGTATCTTTTATATCTGTAGCATTTAGAGAAATAAGTGCATCTGTGTGGGTTTATATTACAGCTATAAAAGAAGCATATTTGCAACAAATGCAATTAGGAAGAACTAATAATTTAAATCCTTTAATTGCAAGATTTAATGCTTTAAGCGCAGCGGCTACATCGGCGGGCGTGGCTTCAAAACTAGCAGGACTTGCTCTGTCTGTAGGATTAGGTATTGCTACTCTAGGTATTTCCGTTGTACTTTCCCTTGTTATTGGTAAACTCATAACTTTCGCTGATAATATGATTCATGCTAAAGAAAAAGCAAAAGAAGCATTTGATACAATTCAAAAATCAATATCATCTCTATCTTCTGAAGTAGCTCAATCTCAAACTTTAATATCTACATATGAAGAATTATCTGCTAAGAAAAATAAAACCACAGAAGAAACTCAATCTCTAGCACAAGCAACAGAAAAACTTTCTTCCCTTTTACCTCAATCTATTGAAGGGTTTGATTCGGAAGGCAAAGCTATATTGGGTTCTGCTGACAGTCTTCGTGAATATCTCGACTTAAAGAAGCAAGAATTAGAACTAAACAAGCAGAAATTAGTTAGTGATTTTTATAAGAACGAATCAACTCAAATAGATGACATAATAGAAAAACAAAATAGACTCAATGATTTAAAAGATAAATTAGCTGAAAAAACACAAACTAGAGCTGAAATTATAGATCCTACTCTTAATAATAATGGGAACACTTATACCCCATCTGAAAAAGTTTCTCATATTTCTGGTGTTGATATAGACATTAATAAAATCAAAGACGATATTGCTACAGTTCAAGGAGAAATTCTAAAAGCAAATTCTGCTATGTCTAGTGGGTTAAAAGCAGTTACTCAAACAGAATTAGAATCTTTAAATTTATCATCTACTTCTTTAAGCAATTTCTCTAAGTCATATATGGGTATGATTTCAGAAATAAGTGAAATCGGAGAAAAACCATCACAAATTTTATCTACTTTATTTAATACTTTTAAAACAGATGCAAATATCAAACCAATTATAGATGAATGGAATACTTCATTAGAAGGTTTGCAAAAAGGTAGTATTGACGCATCTAAGGCAGAAGAAATTCATTCTAAATCAGTTAAAGATTTATTTGATGCAATTTTAAAAGATAATCCAAATATGGATAAAAATATTATATCAGCTTTTGTTAATGGATTAATAGTTTTAGGTAATGTAGCTCCACCCGCAAAACAACAAATAACAGATGTTGCAAAAGCAATAGAGTCAGTATCAGAGTCCACAGAATCATATCTCTCTGATTCAAAAGACCTAGCATCCACAATCGCAAAAATGAACGATGGTCATAAATTAACGACCGAAGAGTTATATAAACTTTTGAAAGCACATCCTGAATTAGCTTCTGCTATGACAAAAGTAAATGGCTTATATACAATAGAAAAATCAGCAATCGAAAAAGTAATGGAAGCAAAAAATAAAGCTCATAAAGAAAGTTTAGATCAAAAGAAAAAGGAGTTAGACGAATCTAGAAAATTATTATTAGCAAAATTAGGATTCAATAAAGCAGAAATTGAATCAGGTATATTTCTTGCTCGTGCAAAAAACAATCTTATTATTGGTACAGACTCTAGAGATGCAGGTGCTAACGCAAGTAAAAATGATTCTAATCAGCCAGCAATTGACGCATTACAACAAATAGAAAACGCTATTAAGGAAATTGATGTATCATCTCAAATCACTCCTAAAGACCTAATAGCATCTGCTAATCCAGACTTAAATAAAACTTCTAAAGAAATTTTAGAAAATGTTGCTGGCCCATATGCTGATATAATTCGTGAATCAGCAAAACAAAATAAATTATCAGCAACGTTAATCGACTCCGTAATTAAAGCAGAATCTGGCTTTAATGCTTCTGCTCGTAATCCATCAGGGGCATCTGGTTTAATGCAACTTATGCCTGGAACTGCTAGAGATTTAGGTGTATCAAATGTATTTGATCCTGCTCAAAATGTCGAAGGTGGGTCAAAATATCTTGCACAAATGATGTCTGCATTTAATAATGACAAAGAATTAGCATTAGCAGCCTACAACTGGGGGATCGGTAATGTAAAAAATGCACTTCGCAAATCAGGTGGAGCAACATTTGCAGACATTAGCGGATATGCACCTAGTGAAACTAGAAATTATGTTTCAAAGATTATGTCTGATTTTAATTCTCGTAAATCTAATGAAACTGCAGTAGCAGAAATTGGTGACAGAAAACTTACAGATCCATCTTTTACAGACAATACGGATGCCTTAATAGCAGAAGCAAATGCTCAACATCTCCTCACGTCAGAGAAGAGCAAAACAATTCAAAAAGAAATAGAGCAAGCAAAGTCAAATAAAGATGTTAACCTTCTTATCTTAAAAACTAATGAATTAATTGAAAATCAGCAAATAGAACTTCAACAACTTAATGAAGCTCGTACAAAAATAAATACCATGAAAGACTCTGCGTTAGCGTCTTCTCCATTTGGTGATACTTCAAGATGGTTTAATGACCAAAATGAAATGTCGTCTCAATATGTTTCAGAATTTAATTCTCAAAATGCTGAAGTTCAAAAGACTATGGAGTCAACATTTGCTACAATGCAAAAATTAAGGAAAAGTTGGGTTGATAACAAAAAAGCAGTAGAGGACTTAACTCAATCTCTCCAATCTCTCCAATCATCTCAAGCAGACGAAGCAATCACCGCCCTCAAACAATACTATGAAAATCAGAAAAAAATAGATGATGAGGCTTACACAAAGAAAGCAAATAAAGAGGAGAAACGTCACCAGCAAGTCTTAGATAATTTAGATTCTGAATTAGAAAAGCAAGAAGAATCCATTAATGCTCAAATCAAAGCAATTGATAAACTTGCAGACGCAGAAGATTATAATAAAAATCTTACAAAATCACAATCAGAAGTTCAAGTTCTCCAGAATGAGAAAAATTCTCTATCCCTTGATACATCATCTGAAGGCAAAGCGCGTGTCGCAGAATTACAGAAACAGATTGATGAGAAGAATAGCTCTATAGCTGACACACAATCTACTCATACTAGAGATCTTCGCAAACAAAATTTGCAAGACAATCTTGATGCAATTAAAAAAGAAGTAGACGCACAAAAATCTGCTGAAAATGAAATGTATAATGCAAAAAAAGAATCATTAGAAAAAGAAAAGCAAGCCTCTGATGATCATTATAATGCATTAATGGCTAATGAACAATATTTTGCAAATTTAAGAAAAGCAATTATTGATGGTAATATCACTAGCATAAATGAAGCATTGACTAAGTTTTCTGATGATTTCACTATTGATTTAACTTCTAAAGCGAAGGAAATTGATGAGTCATTTAAGGCAATTATTGATACGATTAATCAAATAAAATCAGCATCAAATAGTATTCCTTCAATAGATGGTTATGCATCTGGCACAAAATCACATCCAGGTGGATTGGCAAAAGTATCTGAATTAGGCCCAGAATTAATAACAACTCCAGATGGGCATTCATTCCTTAGTGGTAATAATGGCCCTGAAATAGTAAATTTACCTAAAGATTCAGAAGTTCTTCCTGCAGATTTAACAAAACAACTCCTTAAAAAATCTAGTATTCCTGCCTATGCAAATGGAATAGGAAATATAAATTCTAATGGTATTTTGTCAGATATCTTATCAAAGATAGATATTCCTAATCTCCTTAAATCAATTCAATTGCCAACATTCTCTGTCCCACAATTTCAAATGCCACAATTAGCAAACAATACAAATACATCTAATTCTGTAACTATTCCTCAAATAAATTTCAATGTAACATCGACAGATGGGGTAATTAGTAGAAAAGAATTAGATAGGGCAGCGGATTATACGATTAAGAAAATTGAAAAAGCACAGACAATTAGAGGAAGATAATTTAATTATTTTCCTCCTTTCTATTAATTTCATTATTCAAATAAATAAATAATGTCATAATTACTCATAATTATTTATTTGAATCTTCTTCACTTTTCATATATACTTACACTAACAAAAGTAATAAAAAGTAAAGTGAGGAAGATAATATGAAAAAACTATTAACCACAATTACATTATCATTAACCCTATTATTCACATCTATTGTTCCAGTGTTTGCAACAGGAGATAATTTAAATTCCAACCAAACATTAGATATGGCAATCTTAAATAGCACGAACTCTTCCTTTGATATTTATGAAAGTGAACCGAATGACATAAGAGATGAAGCAAACAAAATTCAGCTTAATAAAAAAATTCATGGAGAAATAAATGGCCGATGGGAAGATGATTATTATGAGATCGTCTTAACAAAAAATGAGAATTTAACAATTATTGGATCTATGGTTCCTAATCCTCATATACAGTCAGATTTAACTAATGATTTTTTATTATATTTAAGTAATAGTGATACTGAAGATATTGGATGTAGCGAATTAAAAATAGATGATGTTACAGGAGTTTTAACTCAAGAATTAAGAATTAATGTAAATGCTGGCACTTATTATATTGATGCATGTCAAACTGTAAGTTGTGTTGGTGAAAAATATGTATTTACAGTAAATGGAACTAAGGCAATAAAAGTATCTAAAGTTAGTTTAAATAAGAAAACAACATCTCTAAATTTAGGAGATTTTGAAACATTAATTCCTACAATTTCACCTTCAAATGCAACAAATCAGAATGCTACTTGGAAATCAAGTAATATTGCAATTGCAACAGTAAGTTCTTATGGGGTGGTGACTGGAGTCAAAGCTGGAGCATCTACAATTACAGTAACTACGGTTGATGGAAAGAAAACTTCTACTTGTAAGGTAACTGTGAAAAACACTCCTTCAATCAATATTTTTGAAAGTGAACCTAATAATGAAGAATCTCAAGCAAATATTATTCAACTAGATAAAATAGTTCATGGGAATATAGATGAGGAATTTGATTTAGACTATTATAAAATTATTATCCCTAAAAATGGCAATCTATCTATTAAGGGTTCCATGAATAATGTCAATGAATATGGTTCCGAAAATCAAGATCTTTGTATTGACTTAGAAGATAGTAATTTTGATCCAATTGGATATAGTTTACCGATAAGAGTGAATGGCAAAGCAATAGCACAAGAATTAAAATTTGTGGCAGAATCAGGAACTTACTATATTGTTGTGAGTCAAGACTCTTTTGATTTATCTGACACAAAATATACGTTTACTACAGATCTTGTTTCTCCTTCAGATTTAGTAAGTTTAAAAGTAAGTAAGCCATCGTTGAGTATGGACAAAGGTGCAAGCGCTAGTTTATCACTTACAGCAACATTTAAAAATAGAACCACAAAAGATGTATCGGAAGATGCCACATGGGTATCTAGTGAAGAAGATGTTGCTACGATTGATATTGTAGACGGGATTGCAATGATAGATGCAATAGCAAAAGGCTCTACAGTAATTACAGGTGAGTATTTTGGTAAAAAGGTAACTGCGAAAGTCACGGTCAAGTAGGTTAGAGGTATAATTAGTTTTAGGATAAGACACTCGTAATAGAATGATTAATTAACTTAACTACTCTTGATTTAACTGATAATTCTATTAATGATGTAGACAAGCAAGCGTTACCTAAGTGTCGTATTATTTGGTAATTAATTTGATAATGTAAAAAGACTCTTTTTGATAAGGGTCTTTTCTTTTAAACAGAAGTATTGTGTAAATCAATAAATAAAATTATTTGACATACGCTACAAGTATGATATAATATTTTTATAAAGTTGTTTAAAGTCTCTCCTTTCTTTTAGATACATATGTTTGATTTTTGATGAGCATATGGACAATGTGGTATAATAAGTTAGAAGGGATTGATTGAAATGAAAATTATTATAAAAAATAGAATTGAAGAAAAGGTAACTGAGTATCAAGAACGTACTGGTGCAAGCAAGGTGTGGATAGCAGATAAAATGAGTATCAGTCCACAAAATTTAAATAAGACTTTTAAATCAGTAAATATGCCTATAG
>Ga0209728_1000812_pt1 | contig 22192 bp, 24 predicted proteins | sample RifGroD1_FD_183997 | JGI IMG/M metagenome (GOLD analysis project Ga0209728, IMG submission 183997) | Groundwater microbial communities from Rifle, Colorado, USA - Groundwater D1 (SPAdes) (version 2) | ecosystem: Environmental > Aquatic > Deep subsurface > Groundwater | place: Rifle, Colorado... | reverse complement strand
ATTAAACGTAGCAGATTTACATCTCGGATTAAAAAGTTACTTAGAAACAAGTAATAATGAATATGATGATGTAATTGCAACTAATAGATTTTTCTATGTAATTAATGATGTAATAAGTAGGATTAAATATAAAGAAATTGATAAGATTATATTATTAAATCTAGGTGATATTTGTAATTTTGATACTCCATATCAGACTACAAAGGGTACTCCTCAGACAGATCACTCAGTAAGTTATTATGAAATGTTCACTAAAGTATCTGATTTGTTGATTAAAGGTATTGATATGCTATCACAGATTGCTCCAGTAGAAGTGTGGAATTGCAATTCTAATCATGATAGATATACTACTTTTGGAATATTTCAAGTTTTAAATTCTTGGTATAGAAATAATGATAATGTGTGGATTGATGTAGGAACATTGGATAGAAAATATATAAAGTATGGGAAAGTCTTAATTGGAATCGCACATGATATAAATGAGAAATCAGCATTTAAGACAATACATAATGAAGCAAAAGAATATATTAGTGATTCAGATTATTTGTATTGGTTTGTTGCTCATCAGCATAAGACGATGGTGGTGGATGACTATGGCGTTGAGATTAGGAGATTACCTACGGTTTCAAGCAATAGTGATTGGAGTTACGGGCAAGCATATACAGGGACAGTTAAAAAGAGTCAGAGTTTTATTGTGAGTAAGGATTATGGAATTATTGATGTAATGAATACTGTGATTAAGGATTAGTAAAATAAAATATAAGAAAAATGAGGAATAACTTTATGAATTTATTAAATGGATTTAAAACAGGTTCAATTTATGAAGAAATTTACAAGAAATTATGGGAAGACAAAAGAATATTGTATCTAAACTCGGAGATAGACGAAAATGTTTTAGATATGATTGCAACACCTATTCTTTTAACTAATGAACTTGAGATTGATATACCACTTGAAAAATTAAAACCCATTACGATTTGGATTTCTTCATATGGTGGTTCTGCTGACGTTTGTGCGTTCCTTGTAGAAATTATTGAAAAGTCTAGAATCCCTATTCATGCAAGAGTATTATCTGTTGCTGCTAGTGCAGGTTTATATATTGCTATTGCTTGTAAACATAGAATTGCTAATTTTAATTCAATTTTCCTTTTACATAAAGGTTCAATTTCTTTAGGAAATACAAACTTTGCAGAGGCAGAGGACATAATTACTTTTTATAAAGATGATGTTGGAAAGATTTTTGATGATTTAATTATTAGAAGAACAAAAATAACTCCAGAAGATTTAAAGAAAATTAGAAGGAATGAAACTTATTGTTTAGCAGAAGTTGCTAGAGACACTTATGGATTTATTGATGAAATAATTTAATTATTAACATTAAACATAAACAATAGAATTTAAAATAAAATAATAAAGGTAGGAAACAAAAATGCGTGTATTTAATGCAGAATCAGGATGGGATAAAGTTGAACAAAGATGGATTCAAATTCTAACTATTGATGGACAGGAAGTAGACGTAGAAACATATGCTATGGAGTTAGATAAAGAAGTTAATGACAATGAGGAAGGTGTAATTGCTTGCACTTGTGATGATTGTCAAGATGATAATGAAGATGAAGATAATCAAGAACACGGAGAAGACTGCATGTGTGAAGATTGCTTAGATTTTAGGAGAGTAGTTTGTCTATCTGAATCTGTAAAATTCTTATTTGAGAATGAATTGTGTCCAAAACAGGTATATGAACTGCTTGGAGATATTTATGATAAGGCAAATTATGAGGGATATGAAGAGGGATATGCGGAAGCTAAAGAGGATATGAAGGAATTTTTGGAGGATTAATTTTATAATAAATAGCTTAAAATCTAAGTTTTAATTTGCTATAGATAGTGCTCCTAGCTTTTGTTGGGAGTATTTTTGTGTAACAAAATAAGTTATGCAAATAAGGTAGTGTCTTACCACTAATATTTTGGGTCATGTCCTACCATGAGAGAAGGAGAAATATATGAGTATTGATTTAAGAGAAATTCCTTTTATTTTTAGCAAAGAATTATTAAATAAGAACAGAGTGCTTACTATGTCTAATAATCGTAAATGTAATTATTTAGTTGTAGATGTTAGCAAAGATTCAACGACTATGATGGCAATTAGCGATCAAGGAATTAGAAAAGATATTTTAGTAATTAGAACTTTTGAAAATAAAACTTTTTCAGAACTTGTTGATGAGGCATACTGGTTGTGTTGTGAATTTAATATACAAATTATTTTAGCAGATAAACTAGGCATGGGATTAGGATTTATTGAAAAATTTAATAACAATATTAATCCTAACAATGTTGATATTAGAGCATTAGACGGAAGAGAAATCAGTCAATTCACAAACATTAATGAGATACAAAATGATTTGCATTATGGTAATTTAAGGTTTTTACAATCACCAGAATTGGCTAAAACATCTTATGTAAAACCATTTTTAGGATTGTCAAATATTATGGAATATCACAAGGAAACTGACAAACTAATTGATGAGATAAGTAATATTGAAATTAAAACTAATTCAAGTGGAAAATTACAATTATCTCGTACAGATGAAACTATCGGAAAATCTAGAGTTAATTGTTTATTGGCATTTTATTCTTATTCTATGAGTCATGTGGCGGTCGAACAAGATAATTCAGATATTAGTTTTAAAGAAAAGTATGATGTTACTAAAAGAATCGCTCAATATGAAGTAATTCATGGAACTTTTTATAAATATTTATTCAAGTGTATTGAGAATGATGGTATTAAGGTTTTGTTTTATCATAATGGTAAACATAAAATAAAGCAATTTCAGAATATTGCTGAAGAAGAAGATTTTAGGAAATTGTTTTCTAAGGATATGAAGAAATTAAGTATTACAAAAGACGGATTGGATATTGTATTTCATAATGGAAGTTCTATCAGATTTGTTTACGGTAGTCAAAATGGTCGTGGACAGAGGTATCATTATGCTGTAGTGGATAATGATTTGGAAAAAGATATTTTTTATAGTGTAATTCTTCCTGCATCTGTTTTGTTTGAAAGAGATAAAGATAACATGGGTTTAAAAGATAATTATAATATTGAGACTATTGAGATGTAAATAAGAAATTTATAATGTTTTGTGGATTATAGGCACTTCAATTTGTTTTGGAGTGTCTTTGTGTCTTGCAAAAATATTGTTTGTGGACTTGAAGAGAGGTTTTTGGGAAGTAATTAGCCCATCTCCGTACCCTCTCTTCTATTTATTTTTTAGGTGGTTAGTACGGAGAAATAAAATGTACGGAAAGAAGGAATTAGACAGATGACAAGAAAATTTGAAGACATCAAACACTATATTGAAGAAGAAAATGACAAAGGTTGTAAATTAGAAACCAAGAAAGAAGATTATATTAACACTCATCATGATTTAGATTTAACATGCAAATGTGGGAATCCATTCAATGCTAACTTTCATAGAATATTAACCAAGGGAAAATTGTTTTGCAATGATTGTGGATTTAGAACAGGAGCAGACAAAACAAGAAAAGATGGTTTAATTGTATATAACGAATTCTTAGATAAAGAATTAATTCCTCAATTTAAACTGGAAGAATATAAAAATTCTAAAACAAATTTGCCATACATATGTAAAAATCATAAAGATATGGGAGTTCAATATGTTTCATATAATAATTTTAGAAGAGATGAAAAAAGTTGTAAATATTGTAATATTACCAATAACAGAAAATTGAGAGAAGATACACATAGAAACATTGTTGAGAATAGAGGGTATGTATATGTTGGTACAATATACAAAAACGATTCAACATTTTATCAATATATATGTCCTAAACATATAAAACAAGGAGTACAAACAATAAGTGCAAGTAATTTTAGTAATCAAGGATGCACTCCATGTGGTAGAGAAAAACAGGGAATAAATAAAAGAGTAAATATTGATGTAGTTAAGAATATTTTTAATGAAAGAGATTATGAATATCATACTGGAAATATTTACACAAGTAATATATCGCCATTGAAATATAAATGTAACAAACATAAAGATTCAGGATGGCAAGAAACCAACTATTCTAATATAAAACGTGCAGAAACTTGTAAAAAGTGTGTATATGAAAAAGTCACAGGTGAAAATCACTATTTTTGGAAAGGTGGAATATCTCCTTTACATAATTATTTAAGGGACAAAATTAATATTTGGAAACTCGACTCATTAGCAAATTATAATTTTTCTTGTGGTTTAACTGGAATTAAATCTAAAAAATTGATTGTTCATCATAAGTATAGTTACAAAAATATTTTAGATGAAACATTACAAGAGTTGAATCTGCCAATACATAATATAATTAATGAATATTCTCAAGATGAAATGAAGTCTATTGAATGCTTACTTATTAAAAAGCACTATGAATACGGTCTTGGAATTCCACTGATACCTGAATTACATATGCTTTATCATAATATTAATTCTAAAGGAGATAATACCACAGAACAATTCGAGGAGTTTAGTAATAAATATAAGAATTTTGAATTTGATGATTTATTAGAAGATAAATATAAATATAAGAATATTTTATGAATTTGAATTAAGATATAAACTAGGAGAATTTACCGACATTATAAAAATAAGTTAATGTTCTGTAAATTATAAGAGTATTTGTTTAAAATACTCTTTTGTATATACAGAAATAGACAATAAATAAAGGAGAAATGATTATGCCAAGACCTAAAAAACCTTCAACATTACAAAAAGAAAAGATAATAAGAAATAATGAAGACATATATTGCAGAAAATGTCAAAAAACAATGAATAATTCAAATTTTTATGAGGCTACAAACCCTATGCTAGATTCTAATGGCTTCATGAGCATTTGCAAAACATGTTGCCACAGTATATATGATGGTTATTTTTCTGTGAATAATAATATTGAAAATTCAATATATTTGACTTGCAGAGATGTTGATGTTTGTTTTAATAAACTTGCTTTTAAATCTTTGCAAACGCAAATTGAATCTATATTAGCAAAAGGTAAGACTACAGATAAAACATTTGGACTATATAAAAGCAAGTTAGGTTCAACAGCAAAAGCATCAAATGGATTAATAGATTTTAGGTTTAAAGATAGTGATGACATCATTGAACAAGTTAACGCTATAAATGAAAAGTTACTTAATTCAGATGAATTTGAAAGTGTAGAAATAGAATATTTAAGAAATAAATGGGGTAATACATTACCTGTTGACGATTTAAGTTATTTAGAGCAAAAATATAATGAATGGTATGACAATTATGATATACAAGGTAAAGCTATGGAATTATTAGTTCAACAATTATGTTTTGAGGAATTATTTGTTTATAAAGAAAGACAAACAGGTGAAGATGTTTCTAAAAGATTAAAAAGTATTCAAGATATGATGAAAAGTAGTAAATTGTCTCCAAGACAAGAAACGGCCTCTGAACAGGCAGAATTCCAAACAATTAGTGAATTTATTAAAAAAGTAGAACAAACAAAACCATTTGTAAAAACAAACCCAGAATTTGCAGATCCAGATAATTTTAAAAGCATGTGGAAATCAATGACTGGAGCTATAAAAAGAACTGCCGGAAAGCAAGATGAAGATACGCAGGTATTTGATGAATATTTTAAAGACTCTACTATGGATTTGACTAATTTATCTGGAAAAGAAGGTCTATAATATGGCTTCTTACGTAAAGGGATTTCAATTAGATGAAGATAAGTATAAAAATAGTAGCAATGTATTTTTAAGAAAAAGTAAAAGTAGTAGAAAAGACAATAAAACAGAAGATTTCTGGGATAATTTTGAATATTATATTACATATTATAGAGAAAACCCCCATCGTTTTTGTGTGGAGTATTTGGGAATAAATTTACATTGGTGGCAACAATTTATTTTATGGATGATGTGGCATACAGGAAACACAATTTTTCTAGCCAGCAGAGGAATCGGCAAGACATATTTGACAATGGTATATTGCATTGCAAAATCTTGTCTATACCCTGGGACAATTACTCGTGTCGCTGCTGCCAACAAAAAACAGGCAGCATTATTATTAGCAAAAGTAAAAGAAATTCAAAGAAACTGTCCTATGGTAGAAAGAGAAATAAAAGATATTAGTTTGGCAAAAGATGAAGCTAGAATTCTATTTCATGGAGGAAGCGAAGTAGCTACGGTTGTAGCAAGTGATAACGCTCGTGGCGAAAGATGTCAAATTTTGGTAGTTGATGAACGGGAAATTGTTGATAAAGATATTATAGACAAAGTATTCATCCCATTTTTAACTGCAACTAGACAACCTCCTTATCTAAAATATGCAGAATATAAACATTTAAAAGAACTAGAAACAAATCATTTTATAGAATTATCAAGTATTGGCTCAAAAACAAGTAGTTTATATACAGAGTTTGAGCAATATTTAAATTTTATTAGAGAAGACAGTGAAGATTATTGTGTATTTAGTTTACCGTACCAATTCGGGTTATCTTCTGGTGTAATTAATAAGAAAACAATTGAAAAAATGATTAAAGAAAGCACTACTAGTATTGAAGCTTTTAGACAGGAAATGGAAGTTATTCCTACTGGAGATAATGAAAGTTCTATGTTTAGATTTGAGGATCTAAATAGATGTAGAAAAATTCATGTACCACTTATTCCAATAAGTGATGATGAATATATGGAATATAGAGGAGATATAAGAAAATATCCTTTTTATCAAAAAAAGGAAAAAGATGAGCTTAGATTAATTAGTTTTGATGTCGCTTTAATGTCATCTCGTGCCAATGATAATTCTGCATTTACTGTATTTAGGTTAACTTTAAATGGTGATGAATATATTAAGGAAATTGCATATATTGAAACAATGAGTGGAATGAATGTAGAGCCTCAGATTTTAAGATTTAAACAATTATTTTATGACTTAGAATGTGATTTTGCTGCTCTTGACTGCGGTGGCATGGGTCAAACGTTTTATGATTTATGCACTAAGAAAACAGAAGATTTGTTAAGAAACAAAAAGTATCCAGCATGGAAAACAAGAAATGCAAATGAAAAATTAGAAGAACGTGTAATTGATGATAGTGCTGAACCTTTACTATTTACTATTAAAGTATCAGGAGCAAGCGCATCAACAGTTCATGCAAATATGGTCGGGAGAGCTAAATTAAACTTTGAAAAAAGAAAAATAAAATTATTATTATCTGAAGATGAAATTATTGACGAATTAGATAAAAGATATAAATATAGTTCTCTTGTAAATAGCGAAAACAGGCAAGATAATGATAAGGCAACTAGATTAATTATGCCTTTTTGTCTTACATCTATATTAATAAGTGAAGCTGTAAATACACAAGTTATAAGAATGAAATCTGGTGGTATAGAAATAGATGAAAAAAATGGGATGAAAGATATTCTAATGTCTATGCTATATGGATTGTATTTTATTGATTTGTTAGAACAAGATTTAATGAAAGAAAATGATAGTGATTTTGATTTTGTATTTTCGTATAGTTAAAAATAATAAAAGAAAGGAGGCACATCTCATTTGACAAAAAAAACAACTCAAACAGAAATAAATTCTCAAACTCCCTCAGCCCCTCCCCCACTCTCAAACTCAAATGAAATTGAATTAAATTCATTATCCTACAATTCATATTCATTTTCAACAGGAAGATTAGATACAGATAATATCCCAATGAGCGATTTAAAACAATATGTAAAATATCCTATGATATATAATGAAATATTGAGAACTATATCAAGGCAATCATATAGTTTAAATGGGTTATATGGTCAGAGCATAGATCGGATGATAGCACTTCCTACATTATCTTATATTACTACATTAAGAAATAAAACTCCACAAATGAAAGATAATAAAACAAAGTTTAACACTTTACTTAAAATATTAAATATAGATCGGACAACAAGGGATATTTTAAGGCATTTGTTTATTGACGGTTCTTACATTGGGATCTTGAGGGACACAACTTCAAGTAATAAAAATTTAGATACAGGTTCAATGACAGTAGAATCTCTTGATAGATTAGAAGGTTTGTCATTAGATGATAACTTTATGATACAACCACTTGATTTAGACTATTGTAAGATAATTGGTTTTCAGAATAATGTTAGTATCGCTGCGTTTGACATGATGTACTTTGACCAATTTAAATATGGTGGATTACTTAATGAAATAAAAAATTATCCACGTAATTTTGTAAAAGCTTATATGGATTATAAGAAGGATGCTAGTAAAAGATGGTTTATTTTAGACTATAGAAAAACCATTGTTCTAAAAGCAAAAGCTAATGAAATTGATACATGGGGAATTCCATTTGGCATTTCTGCGTTTACGGATATGAAATCAAGTCAAGATTATGATGATAGTCAATATCAATTAATTAGCGAATTGGCAAGTAGTATATATTATATCATCTTACCGGAAGGGGAAAAAAAGGGATCTTCTAGTCTAAATTCAACTCAGCAAAAAGAAGTTATTGAAGCGTTCAAGGGTGCAGTAAAAGTAAATACAAGTGGAAATGTCGCAAAAATCTCAACTCTCAGCCTTGCTCCTGGAACTGAAATAAGTAGACTAAGTAAAGATTCTTCATTAATTAAAGATACTTTAAGTGATGAGAATATGAAAAAAATAGCAACTGGATTAGGTATTGCTAGTTCTGCTTTAAATGCAGAAAGTAACAGTGCTAATTTAGGAAGTTTACAAATTAACTTAGATTTACTATCTGCTCAAGTATTTCAATATGTCAATGAAATATCAAGAGAAGAAACTAGGATTATTAATGAGCATTTAAGTATTAAACCAAACAGTTACATAGATATAAAATTTCTTCCAATTACTTGGTTAAATAAGAAGGATGTTTATGATAAAGCAAAGGATTTATATTTAACAGCAGGAGGAAGTAGAAAATTCTATATCGCAGCCGCAGGATTCGATCCAGAGGATTATCTTAGCATTTGCGACGAAGAAATTGAGGCAGGTTTCGATGAGCGATATCCTCCCCATATTACTAGTTATACAGCCACTGATAGTGCTGATACAGCAAATGAAGATGGTAATTTAGGAGGAAGACCTACAAAGGATAATTCAGATTTAAAAGAATCAGGTTTAATAACAAAAAATTTAAAAAGTAACGAACAGAGAGTTGAGAACAAAAAATAGTCTAAATAGTCTAAATAATAAAAAGTTGAAAGGAGGTGATATATTTTGTGAACAAGTCAATTATAAACTCTGATAATACATACATAGAAATTTGTGAAATGTCCGAAGAAGATGTTGCTGGACGCGTAAAAATTAAAATGTCTAGTCATTTTATCCATCCAGAAGTAGGTCAGTGGAATAAAAATGGAATCACATGGTTAGAACAATACACTCAAGATAATATAAAATCTGCTATAGGAATGAATTATGTAGTGTCTTGGGCAGATGAAGAAAATCAAATTCCTTCAGGACATGGAGAAATGAGTTTTGATGAAGATGGAAATGTTAAATTTGAAGGTGTTGTTGTCGGAAGTGTATTAGATGCTTATGTTTGTGATGTAGAAATTGATGGACAAATAAAAAAGGTAATGATGACAGAAGGATATATTAATTCACAACGATATAGTCTTTTTGTAAAATGGCTAAAGGAAGAAATTGAAAATGGGAAAGTTTATGGTTCAATTGAGATAAATGGCAAAGGAAAAGCTAAAAATATTGTGTATCTTGATGGAAATAAAAATACTGACGGAACATTAAAACAAGGTCGTACTCCCACTATTTTTGATTTTTCTGGACTGGCAATATTATCTAATCTAGAAAATCAAGCAGATGACGATTCAATTGTTTTTGAGGTTAATTCTAAACAGGATAACCTTGATATAGATAAATCACCAAGAAAGGAGAATGATATTTTGGGAGATGAAAATACAAAAACATCAATCGAAATAAATGAATTAAACTATGATGACCTTTCAATGTTAGTAGAAAATGGATTCAACAGAAAATTTAATAAAGAAAATTCAGATTCAGATGGTGAATATCATTATTATTATATTCATAAATTTTATCCAATTAGTTCAACTTTTGTGATGAAAAGCTACTATAAAACAGGTGAATATTATGGAAGCTCTTATACAGTAGAAAATTCTAAGGTTATTATCGGTAACATTGTTAAAGTAGAAGATGGATGGAGGCCAGTTGATGGCGAAGAGTCTGTCGAAATTAACAATACGCTGATTAATATATTAAATAATCAAACGAAGGAGGAAAATAAAAAAATGGATGAAAAAATCGTATTAGAACTTAATCAAAAAATCGAAGATAAAATTAATGAAATTAATACTCTTACAAATTCTTTAGATCAAAAAGTAGTAGAAATAAATTCATTAACTAAATCTTTGGAGGAAAAACAAGCTGAAATTAACACTCTGATTGAAAAAGCAAAAGGTTTAGATGAAAAAGTAGTTGAACTAAATACCACAATTGTAGAGGTTAATAAATTACTTGAATCTGAAAAAACTGAAAAATCTGCAATGGAAGATGAGAAAACAAAAATGGAAGACAAGATGAAAATGATGGAAGAAGAAAAAGACAAAGAGGAAATGGAAAAGAAAAAAGTTGAAGTTAATACTTATTTTGAAACAGAAATCACAAAAAATGGTTTTGAAGAAGCAGAAGTAAATTCTTTAAAAGCTTTTGTAGAATCTGTTGATTTAGATGGATTAAAGAAAGCAGAAGCAGAATTATGTGCAAAGAAATTTAAAGAAATGATCGCCAATAATGATTCTTCTGTAGAAACTAATTCTAAAAATGATATGTTTATTTCTATTAAAGAAAAAGAAATGAAAAAAGTTCCTGGTAGTATCCCATCTTTCTTTAACTAAGTTTTAGAAAGTAAAGATAAATGTATAGTTAATGTCAATAATTTCATAATTGTTAGACGATAATGGTTGATTAATTAATAACAAAAATAAAAAGAAATGAGGTAATTAATAATGAGTTTATTTAAATTCCATGATTCAAATTTTCTTAATGTATCCAACAAACCTAATGTAAAGGCAATTGCAGATACATATAATGGTTATCAGTTCAATGTGGTATCTGATACACAGGTGGTAGTTCCAGATTTGGCTACAGCAAAATTGGGTGATATTTATGTGATGTTGAATATCATTGACAAGCCAGAAATTATCAATACAGATTCTTATAAAGTTGTTGCAAATGAGTATATTCGTGCATTTAGACTTAAGGATATGGTAGGACTTCAACTTGATATGTCTGCCGATTTGCTTACTGATGCTTTTGCTGATGTTGCAGTTGGTGCTTTTGTCATTGGTCGTTCTACAGCAGATACTACTAATGTTATGAAATGGACTAAAACAGCAGATCCTTCCACTTATGAGATTTATCTTAAAGTAATCAAGAAAACTACTTTTGGTGCATTTACAATTGATGCAGGTGGTGGAACTGTTGCTGGTGGTTATGTTGTAGAAGTAATGGCAAACGATAATCTCTAAGTTATGAGATTATAGATTATTGTATGTGTTGTTTTAAGTAATATATAATATTTTTTGATTAATGTCAAATAGTAAAATTATAAAATAATAAGAAAGAAAAGAGGTATTAACAATGAGTTTTGGAATAGATTTTACAAAATTACAAGAGAATGCAGAACAAGTTGAGATTAATAAGATTGTAAAGAATAAGTTGGCAAATGCAATGGCAAACAATCGTCCTAGTGAAGATGTAGAGATTTTTACTAATATTGTTTATGGCAAAGATGTAGCTAAATATGGTAAAAAAGTTGATACAGTAATGGATAAGATTAAAACTTTAGCAGGGATGGCTAATGATGGTAATACTCAGGCTAAAGCTGAGTTGAATGCTATTCGAACTATTACTATTCAGCAACCATTGGAAAAGAGATTGGCAATTAATAGTGCTATGGGGAATTCTGTATCTATTGGCCCATCAGAAGAGCTTCGCTATCAAGTGTATGAGTTACAAGGAAGCAAGTCTAGAGTTCAAGCATCTTCTGGTTCTTTTGTATTCCCTACTGTCAAGAAAAGAACTGGTATTATGGATACTAAAAATGTAACAGGTGGATTAATTGTAGATTACAGAGAATTGCAGAGTGGCAGTATAGATGGTTTTAATTCAGCCAATGAACAAATTCTCACAGATATGGTAAACCAAATGGTTCTTTCTCACATTAATGTTCTAAGAGCAGGTATTACTGCGGCAACAACTTTGAAAAATTATAGTGAGGGGATTACTAAGACTAATGTCGAAAATACAAGAAAATTAGCAAGACGTTTTGGTACTTCAGTTACAATTATGGGAGATTACAGTGCAGTTAGTAAACTTGCTGATCTTGCTAATTTTAGTGTTGTTGCTGCTGGTACAGAATTTAGATTTCCAGACTCAGTGATGGAAGAAGTAATGAAAACTGGTCTTGTTAAGAATTATAAAGGAAGTCTTGTTGTAGAAATGCCAAATAGTTACAACATGATTGATCTTAATACAGCAGGTGATTTCTATGCTCCGCAACTTCCTACAACCGATTTATGGTTCTTACCACAAGGAACTGTTAGTCCTTTGCAAATTGCAATTAGAAAAGGAATGACTAGTATGACACAAACTGACATTAATTTACGAGCAGAAGTGACAAGATTCGACATAGAATACGGTTCTTACCTTGTGCCTGAGTATATTCCACAAATTGGATATATTTATGACTCTGCACTAGCTGAATAGAACAATTATAAATTTTATAAAAGATAGGTCTTAATTTTGAATCGATGCTTAATTAAGATTTGACAAGGACGGTTTTCCTAACCCGTCCTTCTTTTATTTTATAAAAATTAGGTAGGTGATTCGATAGGAGGAGTTAAAATGGGGAAAGCAAATAAACTTAATTACGATATGATAAAAGAATATATAAACAGCGATATTACAGGAAATGGTTGCAGTATAATAATAAGTAAAGAAGATTTTGAATTAGAAAAAAACAGATCATCAAAAGCTTCTGGTCGGATAAAAATCGAAATTAAATGTTCCTGTGATGAACCTTTTATTACAGATTTTAATAATTTTAAATCGTATAATAAAAAACAATGCAATGACTGTGGAAAATTACTTATGATAGATAAAAAGACTCTTAATTTTCTAGATGTTAAAAATTATATTAACGTCGAAAGCGATAGTGGATGTAAAATAGTAAGTAAAGCATATATCAATGCAATAGAAAAATTGGAAGTAGAATGTAAATGTAGTACTGTTTATAAAGTGTCTTTTGGTAAATTTAAATATGCTAATCAAACAGAGTGTCCGAGATGTAGTCATATTAGACGTATAGCGGAACGTTCAAGCACATTTGATGAAGTAAAAAATTATGTTGAGGTAGAAAGTAATAGTGGTTGTAAATTATTAAGCAAAGATTATTTTGGAGTAATTCCAAGATTGGATATCCAATGTAAGTGTGGAGAAGTATTTCATGCAAGTTTTTCAACTTTTGTACATAGCAATAAGCATCAATGTGATAAATGTTCTGAAATAAAAAAGAAATTAGACTGTTTGGAAAAATACGGTGTAGAAAATCCAATGCAAAATCAAGAGATAAAAGATAAAGTAGCAAAAACGAATATGGAGAGATATGGATTTCCCTCTGCTGTGCAAAGTCCAGAAATAAGAGAAAAAATTAGACAAACTCTTTATAAAAATGGATCAGCACCATGTAGCAACCAACAAAAATATATACACAATCTTATAGGTGGTGAACTTAATTACCCAGTAAAAACATCTTCTCTAGATATAGCATTCCCTGATGAAATGATTTATCTGGAATACGATGGTGGAGGACACAAGAATAGCATCATATACGGTACATTTACAGAAAAAGAATTCATAAAGAGAGAAAGAAATAGAACCTATGGGTTACTACGTTCTGGTTGGAAAGAAATTAGAATCATTAGTGAAAAAGATGACCTAATCCCATCAGACCAAAAACTCCTAGAAATCATATCGTACGCACGTACATACCTCAATCAAAATCATCATTACATAAAATTCGACCTTGACAATTCAAAAATAATAAACTCTCAAGGTGAATTTGACTATGATTTTGGTGAATTAAGAAGAATTAAATCAACAGATATCCAAATCCAAGAAGCAATCTAAAAACTCAACAAACAATAACAAACCAAAAATAAAGGGTAAAATGGAGGGAATAAATAATTATGGCAATTGATATGAACAGTCGTTCAAAGGTTAAAAATTTATGTGATTGGAATGTTTCATGGGAAAGATACAGTATGGAAGGTGATGAATTCATCAAAGCTAATCAAACTGTATATATTCCAAATATGGAGATTGAAACACAAGTACAGAATAATAATCTCTTCTTTTCCGGTACGGACAATATTGGTTCACATGCCCGTGTGATAATTGAAAATCCAGAAATGAGAGAACATTTAGGTTTCGACAACAAAGAAGAAAAAAGAACTCAACTAATTCTAAGTGATGAAAAATGCAAAGAAATATTTGATTATAAAACATTTAGCACTTTTAAAAAGCATGTAACTGAAAATATCATTACAAATCAAGAAAAATCAAAAATAGTTAATTATGCTAAGAAAATGAAGATAAATGATTATGACAAGATTCAGTATTTAACCGAGTACACTTCTCTCTCATTCAAAACTGATAAAATAGATGATAAAGAATAACCGAATCAAAGAAAAGAGGTGATAGATTTTGGGAACTTTACTCCAAAAAATATATGATAAATTTTTCATAAAAGTATCAGATGTGGATTTTACTTACAAACAAGATTTAGTTTTTGAGTTTTTTGAAACCTCTATTGGGTATAGTTACAAAACTACACCGCATGATTTAGGTTATACTTTATACAATAACAATGCAGTTTTAATAATTTATGATGTAATAGAAACTAGTGGTGATATAACTCTTCAAATTAATTCTGATACATATATAATTGCTTTATTAAATACTGATACAAAATTAGAAATATCAACAAAAATTAAATCTGCAATAGAATTGGATTACACTGTAGATTTAGACAATATTGAAAATCCAATGTTAACAATCACTAAAACAGATGTCGATGATATTGTAGTAACATTTACTGATACAGATGATACTTTTTTAAATTTAGTAATCAGTAAAACATACGATGGAATAACAATTAATGATTTAGATATAGATGAAATTGAGCTAATTTCATTAAATATGAAGAAAGCATATTTAGATTACTTATTAAAACCATTATCTCGTCTAAAAAAGCAAATTGGGACTAAAGATTTTAATCGTTTGGAAAGTAAAGTAGAAGAATTAAAAGTTTATTCATTAATGTTAAGTAATTTAAAGGAAGAGATTAAAGATTTTAGACAAGAATTTAATTCATATTCAAATTAGGTGGTAAAAAATGAATAATAACAATAAGAAAATATTAATTAAAACTCCAAATTGTGAGATTAGTTTTGAAAATTTGTGCAAAAAAGAGTATCTTAAAATAAATCATCTAATGCATATGATTGAGAAAGAATTTGGTATTTCTTTACATGATCATCCAGAACTAAGAGGGGAAATTCTTGGCATAAGTAATTTTATTAAGAGGATGCCTAATTATCAAAGAGAAATCATGTAATTTAATAATAATAAACCAATAAAATATAGGAAAAGGAGGAAAGTAGATAATGGGATATAGTGATTCTGAATTTATTAGAATATCTGAAAGCGAAGAAATAACTTTAGATGGAGTAACAGCAGGAACAGTATTAGCTAATAAAGTTGTAGTTGTTGGAGCAAACAAAAATGTTGATGTTTTAGCTGTGGCGGATTTAAAGTTGGGTGCTGGAGCAGGAACTTCAGTTACAAAAACAGCAGCAGAAATAAATGCTTTGCCAATTGTTGAACAGGCTGCAATTGTTAATATTACAGATGCAGATGGTGTTGCAGCAGTAGGTGCTAACCCAACTAAAGCAGAATATGATGTTGTTGTTGCGTTAGCAAATGCAAATAAAGCAAAAATAAATGATATTTTAGCAAAGTTAAGACTTGCTAATGTTATTGCTGAATAATTTAAAATAAAATTAAGAGGAGGAATTTATTATGGCAACTAATTTCATCGGAAGATCGCTAACGGCGAATATTGTGGAACAAAATGTAACATTGGATATGTCTTTTATTAATCTTATTGTAAATGATAGTGCGAGTGTGGTCACACTTTCCTTTGATGTTACAGCAGGTACAAATGTAATGGTATTAAAAGCAGGGGAAGCAAGAAAAAATATTGCTGTACCTTTTAGTAAATTGTACTACAAAGCTGCTGCAGATACATCTGCTTTAAGAATTGAAGGATTGGCAAAAGCAGAATTCTAATTTGTAATTTGAGTAGAGAGTCTATTAATAATATGATTCTCTACTTATTTAATTGTGACAGGTTGTGAAACATGAATATTAGAAAAAATTGGATAAGTAGTGACTCAAATTATTCTTCTAAAGAAGAAATTGTATCAGACGTAAAAGAAAATTTTGATATTCGAAGATATTATAGTGCTGAAGGAAAAAGTGTAATTATCGACAATATTGAAACACAAGTTATAATTCAATCACATTTAAATCCATTAAATGAAGGTAAATATGATAAAAAGATTCATATGCCAATTGAAACAGTTGTCGATACTGGATCAATTGTAGAATGGGAAGGTAATAAGTGGATTATTATAAGCAATATTGATAATTTACAAGCATATAAAACTGCAAGTATGATTAAATCCAACAACACATTAAAATTCTACGATAAAAATTCAATTTTATATGAGATTCCTTGCATTGTTGGTAAGGGTAATTTATCTCTTGAAGAAAATAAATTTCTATCAATTCCTGCTGATGAGTATGTAGTGGCTATTCCAAATACTGTAGATACTTTGAATATTGATGAAAATACTAGATTTATACTATCTGGTAGTGCTTATAGTGTGGTTGGTATTGATAATATCTCAAATATAGGTTTGCTTAATATTAGAGTTAAGGAAGGCCAAATAGTTGAAGACGATAATATAGATTTAGGGATTGCTAATTATTATTCGCATCAAAGCGTAAAAGAAATTTACATCTTAAATGGCACTTCTGCTAACTTATTATTCACTAGTGCTACATTGCAACTCAATATACTATGTAAGGATAATGGTGTGATTATTAGTAATCCAACTGTTACATATTCATCTTCTAATACAGGAATTGCAACGGTTTCTTCGACGGGACTAATAACTTGTGTTGGTACAGGAGATGTTGTGGTTACTGTAACCTATGGAACAGTTAGTGCGAGTATTACTATTCATGGTGAAATATCTGAAATTGATGATTATAATATAGTTATTTCTCCAACTGATACTACATTAAAATTAAGTAGGAGTATAGTATTAACAGCAAAAGCTATGAAAAACGGAGTTGAAGATTCAACTAGGGAGTTTATATGGAGTTTGTCAAATCTAGACGAAAGTTCTAATGTGTATGCAACAATAACTCCAAACGATGATATTTGTACTGTTTTAGCAAGTAGTATTAGCAGTAGTGCTAATAAATATGTTGTAGTAAAAGTTAAGTTAACTAGCGATGTTTCTGTTTATACTGAAAGACAAATTAAAATAATTAATCTGTTCTAAAGGAGGAAAAGTATTTTGCAAAAAGTTGGTCAATCATTAACAGAAATTAAAAATCAAATAGTAAGGAAAATAACTAGTAATATAGATATAATAAAATCTTTAATTATAAAAGATGAAGATTTCTTAAATGCTATTCCCACACCAGAACAGGAAATTATCTTAAATAATCCTGATGTATTAATAAGACAACAAATAATGTTGACAAATAATATTACTGCAAAAACAAATAAAGAGTTGCCATATATCACTTCTATGTATGTAGATTTTAAAAAGACTAGTCTGACCTATCAAAGTGGACTTGTATATTTCTACATTATTATTCCAAATACTCTAGAAAAAACATCATACGGAACTAGATATGACTATATTGGAGATAAATTAGACGAGATATTTGGAGATAGAGGAATAGGCAAATTTGAATTTGTTAAACGTAGTGATATGCCAATCGATGTAAATTATGTAGGGCATTATATATCATTTAAAATACTTGATTTTGGCAGTTGGTGACTGATGTGGATAAATATAATATCTATTTAAAGATTCAAGAACCAATTGAATTCTATGATATTTGCACTATATATCAGCCGAGTTTTTTAGAAATATTTAAATATGGAATAGATGGATTCGAGAAACTTCTTATTCCTTATTATATTACTCTTGATAATCTTTCCGAAGAAATTACAGATGAACAAAAAGAAGGTTTAACTAATTTTGATTTATTATGCAGTTCTCAAGAATTTATGTCATATTTGTTTGTATCATTAGAATTTTTCTGTAAATCAAAACTTGATTTTGACGAAAAAGGAATTTCTTTTGATTCTTTTGGCGGAAGATTAAATAGAGATAATTTTGATGAACTTGCCAACATTATATTAAAAACTTGCGGAAGAGAACGACAGAAAAAAGAAAAGAAAAAGGTTTTTGCAAATGATAGACAAAGAGATATATGGGAAAAACTTCAAGAAGGTCGCAATCGTCATGCTAAGAAAAATGAATTAAAATTAGAAGATGTAATTAATGTTTGTGAACTTGGTGGTAATTCATATATTTCTATTGAAGAAATAAAAAAATGGAGCTTATGGAGAATAATAAATTGCTACAAATCAATCATGGGAATTAAGAATTATGAAGATAGTTTCAGTATTTACTTAATTAGTGGTCAAAAAGAACTGATTGAAGGAAAACATTGGAGCGAAGTAATAAAACTTGATTATATGCCACCACCTGAGTATTAAACCTATTAGAGATGATAGGTTTTTTATTATATACATAGTAAACAATAAAAAATTAAAATTTGAAAGGGGATAAAAATATGTTATTTGGAATAAAAGATTGTGCCAATATGCAAATTGTTCCGTTAGCTTCGGGAAAACCGACCATGTATATTAACTACGCCAAAACTAGTTCAATTGATTTTACGAGCGAAGAGGTATATGCGTACAACAAGACTACAAAAGCCATTAGGTAGAAATCCTGCCGTTTAAAGTGGAAACATTTTAAATCATGAGTGCGAAAGAAAACTGGAAAGCTGAAATGCTAATCAGAGTGGAAGGCTATTAATAATATAATGGTCACACGCAACGCATAGGAGATGAAACTGTTTTTAACAGAATATAATTCTCCCACGAGGTCGCACTACCCTAACGTAAAGTCGAGGGTAAAAAGATATGCTGAACTTATGCGAAGAAAAAGTATAAGAACTATGGGATAAAAAGCTCGTAGGATAACATAATTTGGGGACAAAAATCGCGAGGGTAGCTATAAAACTGAAATGGAAATTTTTGAGACAAAGATGATTGCCCTATTGTTCGGAACTATGATTTCTACAGCAACAATGTCTGTCGCAAAACGAGAAGTATTATCCGTTGCTGCTGGTGGATTAGGAGCAGTATTAAGTGCTACACCTAAAAGTGGTAGTTTAACCGTATTTGTGCTAGATAGTGATATGATTTCTCACGGAGTTGAACAAACAGTAGGTACGCCAGCTACAACCACAGATAAATATTCAATAGCTAATAATACGGAATTAACATTTAATGCTACGACATTTGCAAGTGCAGGTAAAGTAGTTTGTTACTACCTATTGGATGGTTCACACCCTACATTTACAGTTGATAATGTAAGTTTCCCAGGTGGATATAAAATTTATGCAGACAGTGCCATTCGTGGGACAGACCAAGTTGATAAATATGTTCAATATCAATTACTCAATTGTAAACCCAAGAGTAATGTGAGCCTGACGATGGATGCAGATAACGTCGCAAAATTGTCTATTGAATGGGATATCATGTCAGATAGTGCAGGAGATATGATGCACTATATTGAGGTATAAGTTAGGAGGCTTTATTTAGTGGTAAAATTTAATGAAGTAAAATTATCTTATACATGTGCTTCTTTTCCTCCTGACGGTGTAAAAATGGATAAACTTTATCACATTATTAATAAAGATGGTAAATTTTATTTTACAGATGGGGTTACTGAATTTGAAGGAGGCGAAAGTTATATAAAGATGCTGTTTACTCCTAGCGGAGATATACAGTGGAAAGATGTTAACTTTAAAGAAGAGGTTAAGAAAGATACTAAAGAAGTGGAAGAAAATTATTTTTTAAAGAAATAAGCAACAAATAAAATAATTACATATGGTTTTCATATTCAGTTGCAACTAAATATGAAGTAATTAAAAGAGACGTATTTCTATTGTACGTCTCTTTTCCCATGATAACTCTTAAATAGAAAGAGGTAATAAACAATGAATAAGCATAATGTAATTATATCAACCGATAAAGAACAGACTCAATTCAAAATATATCTTATGACTTCACCAAGCAACAAACAGTATATTGGACTAACAAGTTTAAATATAAAAAATAGAATTAAACAACATGTATATGATTCTGAAAACCAAATAGGCAATAGGCCAATTTGTAGAACAATAAAAAAATATGGAATAGATAATATAAAAATTGAAATTATTGATTATGCTAATTCAAAAGAAGAAATGGTAGAATTAGAAATATATTATATAGAAAATTATAATACATATAACAATGGATTAAATGCCACCCTTGGTGGAGACGGTATTTTTGGATACAAACGTACAGGTGAACAAAAAGAAGTAGCTTCAGAAAGAATGAAAGAGTATTTTAAAAATATTGATAACAGAGAAAAAGCATCAAAATCAATAAAACTCTATTTTGAAAGTTTAGAAAGTAGAGATATTAATGCTCTAAACCAACATGCTAAGTATTTTAATGTATACAAGGTAGATGGGTCTTTTGTTGGTAAATATATAAATCAAACCGAGGTTGCAGAAAGCTTAGGAATTAATAGCCAAGATGTATCACATTGTTTAAATAAAAGACATAAAACATCAAAGGGATATATTTTTATACATGAAGACGAAAATCAAGATTTGGAAATATACTTAAATAAAATGTTACCTAAGTATTATCCTCCTAAAAATCCAAAGCAATTTAATGTATATGATAAAGACACTAATGAATATATAAACACATACGACAATCAAATTGAGTGTAGTCTTAAATTGGATATAAATAATACAAAAATATCCATGTGTCTTAATAATAAACGCAAATCAACTGGTGGCTTCAAATTCTATTACATAGAAAATGATCCAAACCTTCCACAATCTCAAATACAATAAACAACAATCTAAACAATTATAAACAATAGCTAAGTTTATAATTACCCATTCCCACACAAAAATAAGGAGAAGACAGACAAAACACAATTGTCTTCTTCTCCTTATTTTTTTATTAACATCAATCCAAATAAATCACTGATTTTATGTTATTTATTGAACCATGAAAGTAGCTTGTAGCAATGGTTTTGGAAATTGGGATTTTATGATAATTTAATATTTTGTGATTGATTAAAAGACATCTCTTCATTGAGGTGTATTTTTGATGTGTCTCAAAGTAGATGCAAGTTTAAAATGAAAGGAAGTGAAAATTAAAATGACAGAAAAAGAGTCAGATGGATTTATTTACGTTTACAACCCTTTGCAAGCCAATTTCTACGCCTATAAAGGTGTTGTAATCAAGGCCACTGGTGTACATCCAGACACTAAAAAAGTATGGTACAAATTTTCCAGAAAAGAAAGTTATGATGCATACTGCGAATGGTGTGATAGGGCAAGGAAGAAATAGTATTTATAAGTGATTAAAATTAAATTATGAAAGAAGGAATTTAAAATGATGGAAAATAATAATATTAATAAATTAGTTGTAAAAGGAACAACAAAAGTATGTGGAATTGATGTTCAGAATATTTATGGTGGATTTAGTAAAGATCAGAAAGTTATGTTAGCAAAAACCGTTGCAACCATTCATAGCAAAGAATTAAAACACGTAAATGAATTAATAAACAATAATATAAATAATAAATACTTTGAAGAAGGAACTGACTATATTGACTTAAAAAAGTCGGTCGGCTCAAACGACTCAC